>Ga0209023_10000566_pt1 | contig 55645 bp, 46 predicted proteins | sample LakOneMetagenome_FD_187468 | JGI IMG/M metagenome (GOLD analysis project Ga0209023, IMG submission 187468) | Freshwater and sediment microbial communities from Lake Erie, Canada (SPAdes) (version 2) | ecosystem: Environmental > Aquatic > Freshwater > Lentic | place: Lake Erie, Canada... | reverse complement strand
GATCTCGTCGCAGTTTCGTCACGCGCGTGTGCTGTTTCGGCGCCCGCTGTCGGGCACGCTCGGTGCGTGCGTGAACTCCGTGATCCCCGCCGCGAACAGGGCCAGTCCACGATCGAGCTGCTCGGCCTGCTGCCCGTCTTCGTGCTGCTGGTCGTGCTCGGGCTGCAGGCGGCGCTGGCAGGACAGGCCTGGTGGCTGACGCGATCGGCGGCGCATACCGCGGCGCGTGCGCTGGCCGTCGGCACCGCGCCGCGTGACGCGGCGCGGCGCGCGCTGCCGGCACGCCTTCGGCACGACATGGACGTCCGCGTCGTCGACGCCGACGCCGTGCGGGTTCGCGTGCACGTCCCTTCGTTGCTCGGCGTCGCCCTGGGAACGATCACGGCTCGGGCGCAGATGGAGTCCCAGCAATGAGCGATGACGGTCAGGCAACCCTGGAGGTGGTGGGGCTGCTGCCGCTGCTGCTGATCGTCGTCCTGGCGGTCGGCCAAGCGCTCGCCTACGGCTCGGCGCAGGAGTCCGCCGATGCCGCGGCGCATGCTGGTGCGTTGGCGATCGCGCAAGACCGCGATCCTGCGGCTGCGGCGCGCGCGGCTGTCCCGGACGTGGGCCGAGCCGCGCTGCAGCTGAAGGTTCACGCCGAGGTCGTCGACGCTGCGGTGCAGCCGACGGCGATCGTGCCAGGGCTCGCCCGCTTGCTCACCGCGCACGCCCACGCCGACGCGGGTGCGCCATGAGCGTGCTGGCGCGGGTCGTCTCGACCTTCGTGGCTCCGGCCGAAGGCCCGGCGCCTGCCGGACCGGCTGTCGCCCCGGCAGCCGCGGGCCAGTCGGTGGCGGTTGTCGCTGCCGGCGAGCAGCTTGCGCTGGCGGCGCGCATCGTGGTGGCGGCAAGCATGCACACACCGGGCGCGGGCACGGCGCTCCTCTGCTGGTGGGGTGCCGCGCAGCCGCTACCGCCGCGACTCGGGGGAGCGGCGACGGCGCAGCTGCCCGACGATCCGCGGCTCGCGCGCGAGGCTGTAACCAGTGCGTGCAGCGTCGCTCCACCCGGGCCTCTGATCGTGGCCATCGGCGGCCCGAGACCGGCCGAGTTCGACGAGCTGATCGCGGGCGCCGACGCACTGATCATCGCCTGGAGCCGCGAGTGCGAGCAGCAGATCGCGGAGCTGGCCTATGCGAGAGGCGTGCAGCCCGAGCAGGCCGGAGGCGTGCTCCGCCTGCCGACCGGCCTGCAGGCCCGCGCGGCGCTCAGCGGCATTCCCGGCGCCGCGGCGACACGCGACGCCCGAGCGCTGCTGCAGCGCGTGCCGCGCTGTGGCGGCGTGCACAACGCGCACGAGATGCTCCATGCGTTGGCGTAAGCGTCTTGCGGAAACCGACGGGCAGGGCTCGATCGCAGCGTTGATCATCGTCTTCGTCGTCGCGCTGTTCGGCTCGATCCTGGCGACGATCGCCGCCGCGGTCAGCGTGCACGGTGACCGCCAGCGGGCAGCGGACCTCGCGGCGCTGGCCGCCGGGCGCGTCCTCGACGACGCCGGAGCGCGGCTCTATGAACCGGAGCTGCTCGACGGGCGGGCGAACCCGCGGCACCTGACGCGAGCCGCGTTGGAGCAGCTTGCGCGTGACGCGGCGGTGCAGACCGCAGCGCGCAACGGCGCCAAGGAGGTTCGTGTGCGCTTTCCAGGGGCGCGGTCGCTCGCGCCGATGCGTGCCGCAGTGCGCGTGTCCGATCCGATCACCGTGGCCGGGCGCGAGATCGAGGTCGCCGCTGACGCCGAGGCCGAGGTCACCGTGGCGCTGGTAGATCCCGGCGTCGGTGCGAGCCTCGCAGGGGAGTACCGCGGGCCGCTCGTGCAGCGGCAGGGCAAGCCGATGAGACCTGACGTGGCGCAGGCCTTCGACCGCATGGCCGCGGCCGCGCACGGGGCGGGGGTCGCGCTGATCATCAACTCCGCGTTCCGCAGCAACGCCGAGCAGGCCGTGCTGTTCGCCCGGCACCCGGACCCGAAGTGGGTTGCGCCGCCCGGCAAGTCGCTCCATCGTCTCGGCACCGAGCTGGACCTCGGACCGGCGAGCGCCTACCGCTGGCTGGCGGCGAATGCGCGACGCTTCGGCTTTCTCCAGCGCTACAGCTGGGAGCCGTGGCATTACGGCTACGTTCGGGCGGCCGGCAGCCGCAGCGTCGGCTTCGGCCCGCCGGACGGCCGGTCGGCGCTGCCGTCGTTCGTGCCTGAGCGCTTTGCCCCGATGATCAGCGCCGCCGCACAGCGCTGGAACGTCGGCGCGGCGCTGCTCGCCGCCCAGCTGAAGCAGGAGTCGGGCTTCAACCCGGCGTCGGTCTCGCCGGTCGGCGCGGCCGGGATCGCGCAGTTCATGCCGGCGACGGGACGGACCTACGGCCTCAGCGACCGTGATCGCTTCGACCCCGCCAAGGCGATCATGGCCCAGGCGCATCTGATGCATGACCTGCTGCGGCAGTTCGGTGCCGTGCCGCTGGCGCTGGCCGCGTACAACGCTGGGCCGGCGCCGGTGCAGCACTGCGGCTGCGTCCCGGCGATCCCGGAGACGCAGGCCTACGTCGCGACGATCCTCGCGCTGCTCGGCGGCGCCGGCGACGAGGCTTCGGCGTCCGCGCAGCTGCGCGTACGACTTGTGCGGTAGGTCGCCGCCGTCAGTAGCTTTCCGGCGACATGACGGCAATCGCATCAGCAGGGGCACTGGCGTGAGTCCGTCGGTCGCGCCGCCGCCAGGTTCGAGCGGATCGGATCCACAAGGCTTCAGCGCGGCGGCGACGGAGGACTCGGGTGGCTCAGATGGCCCGGGCCGGCGCCGCGTCACGTACGCGCTGGCAGGGGCCATCGCTCTCGTCACGGTTGTCGTGATCGCCCTGTCGCTCAGCTCGGGCAGCGACGATGCCGAAGGCAGCCGGACGTTCTTGGAGTGGACGGTCCACGTCGAGACCGGAACGTCCGGCACGGGCATGTCGATAACGGCCGACGGCAAGGAGTACATCATCGGTGATGGCTCGCCCAAGGCCGGACAGCAACTGTTTGCGATCAAGACCACCTGGCTCGGTGCGATTCGCTGCACGGTGAAGGGCCGTGCAGCGTTCGACTGCGCAAAGACGGGGGAGAACAACCCCACCTTCACGCTGGTGTCGAAATCCGAGAATCCGCCGACGCTCAAGAACGTGGACGGGGACGCGATCCAGCTGCTGGACGGGGACACACCGGCTTCGGCGCAGTACCCCAAGCTGGTGGTCGGCCGACAGGTCACCTGCGAGCTGGTGAACCGTTCCCCGCTGCAGGTGCGGAACTGCGAGTCCGGCGCGCTCGGCGTCACCAAGTCGGTCACGCCCACGCTGCTGCACGTACAGCCGGGACCGTCTGTGCCCAGTACACCCACCGCCAGCACACCCACCGTGACGACGCCGGCAGATCTGCCCGTCGGATCCAGTGTGACCGTGACGATCGACTACACGGGCACTCTCAGCATGGGCGGCGCGAAGTACCTGTCGATCGCCGACAGGGATTCCCAGCGGCAGTGGGTTCTCTCGGATGGCACGAAGGCAGCGGACAGCCTCGGCTCGCTGCAGCGAGGCGGGACGTACACCTGCACGGTCGCGCCGTCACTCGAAGTCGGCGACGGCCTGACGCCTCTGGCGGCGGTCACCGGCTGCCGACCGGCGGGCTAGAACGGAAAATGGCGGCCAAGGAGATGATGCCTCGGGATCTGGAAGCGCACGGCGACTGGGCCGTGCCGCCTGACCGCCCGGACCCGGTGGCGACGATTGAGCGACAGAACCTCACCCGTGTCCCCGAGCTGGTCCCGATCAGGCACGGCCGCATGCTCGTCTCACCGTTCACGTTCTTTCGCGGCAGCGCGGCGATCATGGCGTGGGACCTCTCGCGCGGCGTCAGCAGCGGGCTGCGCGTGCAGGCATGCGGTGACGCCCACCTCTCGAACTTCGGCGTCTTTGCGTCCCCGGACCGGAGCCTCGTCTTCGATCTCAACGATTTCGACGAGACGCTGCCCGCCCCGTTCGAGTGGGATCTCAAGCGGCTGGTCGCCAGCGTCGTCGTCGCTGCTCGCGACAACGGTCACCCACCGAAGGCGCAGCGGAAGGCCGCCCGTGCCACGGCGGCCGCGTACCGCACGGTGATGGCGCGTGCCGCGACGATGCGGTTCATGGACGTCTGGTACGCCCGCCTCGATGCCGACAAGCTGGTGCAGGACCTTGCGGCGAAGGGGGACCCCGCGACGCTCAAGCGCTCGCAGAAGGAGCTCGCCAAGGCGCACAAGCGCACGAGCCTCGGGTCACTCGGCAAGCTGGCGACGCGCGTCGACGGTGGCTACCGGATCAAACAGCGGCCGCCCGTCGTGGTGCGCCCGCCCGAGCTGATCCGGGACGAGGCCGAACAGCTCGTGCGCGACGGCCTGGCCGACTATGCCGAGACGCTGACGCCGGACCGGCGCCTGATCTTCGACCACTATCACTACGCGGACTTCGCGCGGAGGGTCGGCGGTATCGGCTCGGTCGGCAACGAGTCGTTCATGGTGTTGCTGATGGGACCGGTCGAGGACGATCCGCTGTTCCTCCAGGTCAAGGAGGCGTCCGACTCGGTCCTCGCGCCGTACGCGGGGGCGAGCGAGTACGCCCACGCCGGAGAGCGCGTGGTGCAGGGGCAGCGCCTGATGCAGTCCGCGAGCGACGCGTTTCTCGGTTGGGTCACCGGTCGCGGCGAGCGGCGGCGCGAGTTCTACGTGCGCCAGCTGCGCGACATGAAGGGCTCGGCCGAGGTCGAGCGAATGGTGCCCGCGGCACTGGCGCGCTACGGCCAGATCTGCGGCGGCACGTTGGCGCGGGCGCATGCCCGCACCGGTGACGCCGCGGCGATCAGCGCCCAGCTCGGCGATGACGACACGTTTGACCGTGCCGCGGAGCGCTTCGCGCTGGCGTACGCCGATCAGAACGAGGCCGACTACGCGGCCTTCCTGCAGGCCGCGCTCGACGGCCGGATTGCTGTCGAGCGCGGCGTGTAGGGCGCTGCGTCAGCCCTTGAGGGCCTTGGCCTTGATGGCGTCGAACTCCTCCTGGGAGATCGTGCCGGCTGCCAGCAGCTTGTTGGCCGTGTCGATCTCGCCTGCGGGGCCACCGGTGCCGGCGGCTTCGCGGACCTGCTGGTCGAATGCGGCGTGCGCGGCTTCCATGCTCTTGGCGTTGCGCTCAGCGATGCCGTCGTGGTAGGCGATCAGGTAGATCAGCGTGCCGAGCAGCGGCAGGACGAAGATCGCGATGATCCAGATGGCCTTGGTGAAGCCACCGATGTCACGGCGACGGAAGATGTCACTGAAGATGCTGATCGCGATCCAGATCCACATGATGAAGCCCATGAAGACCATGGTCGACCAGAGGATGTTGAGAAACGGGTAATCGGCGGCGAGAATCATGGTGAGGAGTCGTTTCGAGTTGGAGTTGAGGGAACGCCGTAAGGTTGAGCCATGGCGATCACCTTCGGATACAAGGCGTCGGCGGAGCAGTTTGGCCCGCGGACGTTGGTGAACCTATCGGTTCAGGCGGTGGATGCGGGGCTTCAGACGGTCGCGGTCTCCGATCACTTCCAGGGCTGGAAGCACGACGGCGGCCACGCGCCGAACGTCTTGCCGTGGCTCGGGGCACTGGTCACCGAGTCGCCGTCCGTCACGGTCGGCACGAGCGTGCTGACGCCGACGCTGCGCTACCACCCCTCGATCATCGCGCAGGCCTTCGGCACGCTGGGCTGCCTCGCGCCCGGCCGCGTCTGGCTCGGCGTCGGCACCGGCGAGTCGCTCAACGAGACGCCGGCGACGGCGGCGGAATTTCCCGGCGTGAAGGAGCGCCGGATGCGGTTGCAGGAGGCGCTGAAGCTGATCCGGCTGCTCTGGACCGAGGAGCGGGTCACCTTCGAGGGCGAGTACTACCAAACGCAGAACGCGACGATCTACGACAAGCCTGACCAGCAGATCCCGATCCACGTGGCTGCCGGCGGTCCGCTGGCCGCGAAGCTCGCCGGTCGCGCCGGTGACGGCATGATCGTCACGTCTGGCAAGGGGGAGGAGTTGTACACGACGCTGCTCGACGCGATGGCCGAGGGCGCCGAAGCGGCGGGCCGTGATCCCGAGACGCTGGACCGGATCATCGAGATCAAGGTCTCCTACGACCGGGACCTCGACACTGCACGCGAGGCCTGCAAGCCGTGGGCGGCGCTCGCGCTGACGGCCGAGGAGAAGACGGACATCCACGGCCCGCTCGAGATGCAGCACGCCGCAGAGAAGGCCGAGGACCGCGCCCACACGCGCTTCATCGTCGCCGACGATCCGCAGGCCGTGGTCGAAGGCATCCGCCCGTACGCTGAGCTCGGCCTGCGCCAGCTGATCTTCCACCTGCCCTCCGACGATCAGTCAGCGCAGCTGAAAGCATTCACGGACGACGTGCTGCCCGTGTTGCAGGCCGAATACCTCTAGCCCGGTTGTCGCCGCGCATCAGGGTGTGTCGGGCATGGGCGCCGGTGGCGTCGGCGAGCCCGCGGTAAACGCTGCCTGCATCACGCTGCTCTGCACGGTGCTGTTCTTGACGCGGATGGCGCGGACCCAGACGGCCGTGACGGCGCCGTCGGCCGCGACTGCCACTTGCGGAAAATCGACGGCTCGACCTGTGGCCCCGAGATCGATTGGTGGGCTGAACGTGCCGTCCGCGCGTCTGGTACTCGCCTGCACGAGGCCGGTTTTCCCGTTCCAGCCTGTCCAGACGATGGTCGTGGTGCCATCCGCCGCGACCGGCACCTGTGGATAGAAGGTTGTGTGGCCCGCGGTCGTGAGATCGACCGGTTTGCTGAACCTGCCGTTCGCCAGTCGCGTGCTCGCCTCGACAAGGCCCGTCCTGCCGCGCCAGCCCGCCCACATGACGGTGGTGGTGCCGTCCGGGGCCACGGTCGCCGAAGGGTGAGGGTCAACCTTCGATAGTGCCACGGTTGCGAGGTTGACCGGTGTGCTGAAGCTGCCGTCTGCCAATCTCGTACTTGCCTGCACAAGGCCCTGTTTATCGCCGCTCCGGCCCTTGGGACGGACCCACAGGACGGTGGCGCCGTCCGCTGAAATCGCCACGTCCCACAGCTCCCCTTGGTGTGCGGTCGTCAGGGTGACGGGTGCGCTGAACGTCCCACCAGCAGGTCGGGTACTCGCTTTCAGGCCGCGTTCGAAGTCCTCCCAGACGACGGTGGTGGTGCCGTCCGTCGCGACCGCCACCTGCGGATCTCGCGGGCCGATGGCTGTGTTTGTCAGGGTGACTGGTGTGCTGAACGTGCCGTCCGCCAACCTCGTGCTCGCCTGGACCTTGTCGTTCTTGCCAACCGTGCCTGCCCAGACAACAGTGGCCCCGTCAGCTGCGATCGCTATCTGCAGGAACTCCTCACCTGTCCCTGCGGCCGTCAGGGTGACCGGTGTACTGAACGTACGGTCCGCCAGCTTCGTGCTCGCCTGCACGACGTTGTCCCTACCGTTCCAGCCGGCCCAGACGATGGTGGTGGCGCCATCCGCCGCGACCGCCACCTGCGGAGTATTGGCGTTTCTCTGGGTCTTGGGCGACAGGTTGACGGGTGGGCTGAACGTGCCGTCTGCGAGCCTCGTACTTGCCTGCACAATGCCCTGTACATCGCCGTTCCTGCCCTGTTGACGGACCCAGACGATGGTGGCGCCGTCCGCAGCGACCGCCACGTCATACAGCTGGTCTCCGTGTGCGGCCGCCAGGTTGACCGGTGGGCTGAACGTGCCGCCGGCGGGCCTCGTGCTCGTCTGCACCGTCCCGTTGGATCGCTGCCAAACCACGGTGGTGGCGCCGTCCGCCGCGACCGCCACCTGCGGAGACAGCTGAACTCCGGTCGCCGACAGGGTCACCGGTGCACTGAACGGGCCATCGACGGCCGCTGCTTCCGACACGGCCACCGGCCCCACGCACAACACGACACCAAGAACCACACCAAGACGGCGCAACGCTCAACGACCTCGCTCTTCTGGATACCGGCTGATCATTTCGCAGGGACGCTTGAAAGTCGATGCTCGTGCGCTGATCACGTGCTGAGCCATCACCCCCACCAGAACGACGACGCGATCACGGCATAGACCGCGATCAGGGCCGCCCCCTCAAGCCAGTTCGATTCGCCGTCGAACGTGATCACCGCCGCGAGCATCACCGCGAGGCCGACGGACGCCACGAGCATCGGGGAGAAGACCAGGGTGAGCGAGGCCAGGCCGAAGATCTGCGAGCAGATCACGAGGACGGGCGCCAGCACGAGCGAGATCTGCAGCGGCGAGTTGATCACCACGGAGAAGGCGTACTCGGAGCGGCCGGCGGCGGCGAGCTGGATGCCGACGACGTTCTCGACCGCGTTGCCGGCGATCGCCACGATCACCAGGCCGGCGAAGGCGTCGGAGATGCCGGCGGCGTCCATCGCCGGCTCGAGCGCCTGCACGAACCAGTCGGATACGAGCGCCGCGGCGCCGGCCGCGACGGCCAGCATGCCGACGGCGAGCGCAACCGGCCAGCGCGGCGGCTCGTGTTCCATCTGCGGCTCGCTGGCGGTCGTGGAGCGCCGCAGTGACGCCGGCAGGCTGAGGAAGAACAGCACGATCAGGATCACCGAGACGAACAGCGAGAGCGTCTTCTCGTGGTCTGCCGCGGGTGCGTGCGTGTAGTGCGCGAGCGATGGAATCACCATCGCCACCACCGACAGCACCATCAGCACGATGATCTGGCGGGCGCGCTCAGAGTCCAGCTTCTGCGTGCCGTGCTTGAGACCACCGACCACGAACGCGAGTCCCATCACGAACAGGAGGTTGGCGAGAATCGAGCCGATCAGTGCGGCCTGCACCACCTCGACGAGGCCGGAGTTCAGCGCGAACAGACAGATGAACAGCTCCGGCAGGTTGCCGAGCGCGGACTGCAGCACACCGGTCGCGCCCGGTCCGAAGCGGTCGCCGAGCTGTTCAACGGACCGGCCGACGAGCGAGGCCAGCAGCGCCACCGCCGCCGCCGAGCAGATGAACGGCAGCACGTCACCGCTGCCGGTGAAGTGCGTGATCGCGGCAAGCGCGATCGCGACGGCCGACCCGCCGAGGATGAGGTGGTCAGAACGGACGAAGGTCGGGCTGGCAGCAGCGGCGCTCATGCGCCGCATCTTTTCAGCCCGCTAGGCGGCTTCAACGATCGCGACGACGCCCTGGCCGCCCGCGGCGCAGATCGAGATCAGGCCGCGGCCTGAGCCCCTCTCATGCAGCATCTTGGCCAGCGTGGCGACGATCCGGCCACCGGTCGCGGCGAACGGATGGCCGGCAGCCAGCGAGGAACCGTTGACGTTCAGCTTCTCGCGGTCGATCGCGCCGAGCGCCTTCTTCAGACCCAGCTGGTTCTTGCAGAAGTCGGCGTCCTCCCACGCGGCGAGCGTGGACAGCACCTGCGAGGCGAACGCCTCGTGGATCTCGTAGTAGTCGAAGTCCTGCAGCGTCAGGCCGGCGCGCGCCAGCAGCTTCGGAACGGCGTAGGCGGGCGCCATCAGCAGGCCCTCCTCGCCGTGCACGTACGGCACCGCTGAGGTCTGCACGTGCGAGAGGTAGGCGAGCACCGGCAGCTTGCGCTTCTTGGCCCACTCCTCCGACGACAGCAGCACCGTGGAGGCACCGTCCGAGAGCGGGGTGGAGTTGGCGGCCGTCATCGTGGCGCCCTCGCCCTTGCCGAACACCGGGCTCAGCTTGGCGAGCTTCTCCATCGTCGAATCGGGACGTAGGTTCTGGTCGCGCTGCAGGCCGAGGAACGGGGTGACGAGGTCATCCATGAAGCCGCTGTCGTAGGCGGCGCCGAGGTTCTGGTGGCTGCGCACGGTCAGCTCGTCCTGGGCCTCGCGCGTGATGTTCCAGAGCTTGGTCGTCAAAGCCTGGTGCTCGCCCATCGACAGGCCGGTGCGCGGCTCGGCGTTGCGCGGCTGCTCGGGGGCGATGTGGCCGGGGCGCACGCCGGCGAGCGCCCTGAGGCGGTCGGCGTTCGACTTCGCGGCGTTGGCCTTGATCAGTGCACGGCGCAGCGGGTCACCGACGGCCAGCGGGGCGTCAGAGGTGGTGTCGACGCCGCCGGCGATGCCGACCTCGATGTCGCCGAGTTTGATCTTGTTGGCGACGAGGTTGATCGCCTGCAGGCCCGTGTCACAGGCCTGCTGCACGTCATACGCGGGCGTGAAGTCCGACAGGGCGGAGCTCATCACGCACTCGCGGATCAGGTTGAAGTCGCGCGCATGCTTGAGCACGGCGCCGCCGACAACCTCGTCAACGGTCTCACCCGCGAGGCCGAACCGCGCGACGAGCCCGTCGAGCGCGGCGACGAACATGTCCTGGTTGGACGCGTCGGCGTAGGGGCCGTTGGAACGCGCGAACGGGATGCGATTCCCGCCGAGGATTGCGGCGCGGCGAATAGGCGTGGACGGGGCGGTAGGGGCTTTCGGCATATGACATCGAATAATGTAACATTCCGGCCGTGTCAACGATCAGTCACGACCGTTATCAACAGCTGACCGGAACGCCGCCCGGCCGCTTCCTGCAGAGCCGCCTCGGCCTGCCGGAGGCCACGCCGCTGCGCCGCTACACCCCCGGCGGGCCGCTGCTCGAGGGCGCCGCTGTGGTGCTCGGCGCGGGCCGCCTGGCGGACGCCGCCGCGAAGGCGATCGGTGCCGCCGGCGCCGACGTGCAGCGTGCGCTACCCGACGGCGACGGCAAGGTCGGCGCTGTCCTCTTCGATGCCACCGGCATCACCAGCAGCGACGAGCTGCGGACGCTCTACGACGCACTGCACCCGGCGATCGGCCGGATCGGCACCTGTGGCCGCCTCGTCGTGCTCGGCACGCCGCCGGAGCAGGCCGAGGACCGCTCCGAGCGCATCGCCCAGCGCGCGCTCGAGGGCTTCACACGCTCCGCCGCCAAGGAACTGCGCAAGGGCGCGACCGCCCAGCTGATCTACGTCGCGGCCGGGGCCGAAGGCTCGATGGAGTCCACGCTGCAGTTTGTTCTTTCCGGCCGCTCCGCCTACGTCGATGGCCAGGTCATCCGCATCGGCGCCGGTGACGCTCTTGCACCCAAGGATCCGGTCAAGCCGCTCGACGGCCTCACCGCCGTGGTGACCGGCGCCTCGCGCGGCATCGGCGAGTCGATGGCCCGCACGCTCGCGCGTGACGGCGCCACCGTGATCTGCGTCGACATCCAGGCCCAGGGCGAGGACCTCGCGACCGTCGCCAACGCCATCGGCGGCTCGGCGCTGGCGCTGGACGTCACCGCCGATGGTGCCGGCAAGGCCATTGCCGACTACGCCAAGGAGCGTCACGGCGGCCTCGACATCCTGGTGCTGAACGCCGGCATCACGCGCGACAAGACGCTCGCGCGGATGAAGCCGGAGCTGTGGGACGCGGTGCTCAACGTCAACCTCTCCTCGCAGGAGCGGATGATCGACGGCCTGCTCAAGGCCAAGGCGTTCTCGCCCGCCCGCCCGGGCCGTGTGATCACGGTCTCCTCGATCGCCGGTATCGCCGGCAACCGCGGCCAGACCAACTACGGCACCTCGAAGGCCGGCGTGATCGGCCTCGTCGACAGCTACGCACCCGAGCTCGCGAAGCTTGGCGCCACGATCAACGCGGTGGCCCCGGGCTTCATCGAGACGCAGATGACGGCGGCCGTGCCGCTGATGATCCGCGAGGCCGGGCGCCGCATGAACAGTCTGGCGCAGGGTGGCCAGCCGATCGACGTCGCTGAGACGGTGGCCTGGTACGCCCAGCCCGGATCGGGCGCCGTCAACGGCAACGTCGTGCGCGTGTGCGGCCAGTCGCTGCTCGGAGCCTGATGACCGTTCGCACGCTCGATCACCCGACTGGCACAGCGACGCTGTATCGGCGTGCGGCGACCGGTGCGCTGCTCGGCCGCTTCTCACGCGGATCGCGGTCGACGGAGCTGTCCGACGATCAGCTGGCGCTGGAGGCGGTCACGATCGATCGGCACCATCTGGCGGAGTACAGCCGCGTTTGCGGTTTTGCCGTCGGTGACGAGCTGCCCGCGACGTACCTCCACAACCTGACGTTCCCACTCGCGATGGAGCTGATGACGGCGGACACGTTCCCCTTCCCGGTGATCGGCATGGTGCACGTGGAGAACCGGATCGAGCAGCACCGGCCAGTCCGTGCCGATGAGACACCCAACCTCCGTGTGTGGGCCGAGGGTCTGCGCCCGCACCGCGCCGGCACGCAGCTGGATCTGATCGGCGAGGCGGAGATCGACGGTGAGGTGGTGTGGCGCGATGTCAGCACCTACCTGCGCCGTGGCCCGTCGGAGATCGGCGGCAAGAAGTCTCCGGGGCGCGGCCGCCCGCCGGCGCCGCAGCCCGAGGCGGTGTGGACCCTGTCGGGCGATCTCGGCCGCCAGTTCGCCGCCGTGTCGGGTGACCGCAATCCGATCCACATGTCGGCGCTCAGCGCCAAGGCGTTCGGCATGCCGGCCGCGATCGCGCACGGCATGTGGCTGAAGGCGCGCTGCCTGGCGCAGCTCGAGCAGGAGCTGCCCGACGCGTTCACCGTGCAGGTGGCGTTCCAGCGCCCGGTCGTGCTGCCGGCCAAGGTCGGCTTCGCGTCGGCGACGATCGACGGCCAGCGCACGTTCACCCTGCATGGCGTCCGCAAGGGCACGCCGCACCTGCGCGGCAGCGTCGCGTAGCCGAATATCCGTCCAGAATCGGCGCCCTGGGCTCCGCGGAGCCGGGAATCCCTTCAGCCACAAGCCGTCGGGGCCGATGCTACGAGTGCCATGGAGGCACAACGCGCAAAGGACGGCATGTCGTGGAAAGACGGCATCGACCCTCGGGCCTTTAACAAGGTGGCGGGGGCCATCGGCGAACTCGCAGAGTTCCCGGTGCTGGACGCCACCGTGATGCGCATCCTGCGTCTGTGCGACGACATGGAGACCACCGCGGCCGACCTCGTCGACGCGCTGGAGCAGGACCCGACCTTCGCCGCCAACCTCCTGCGCTACTGCAACTCTGCGGCCGCTGCGCACCCTGTTCGCGCCAAGACCGTCAGGCAGGCCGTGATGCTCGTCGGCCGCCGCGCGCTGCGCCGCCTGGCGATGGAGGCCGCAACCTTCCGTTTCCTGGAGCGCGCCCGCGGCAACGGCCGCGCTTCGTTCGGCCAGATGCACCTGCACGCGATCACGGTCGCCACCGGCTCGGTCGCGACCGCTGAAGAGGCCAAGCTGCCAAGCGACGTCGTGCACCTCGCCGGCCTGCTGCATGACGTCGGCAAGCTGGTGCTGCCCGAGGCGTTCGGTGAGGACGCGTGCGACATGATCGCCCGCAAGTACCCGAGCGGTGGTGAGCGCGTGATCGCCGAGCGTGAGGCCTTCGGCATTGACCACGCCCAGTGCGGCGGACTGCTCGCCGAGGCCTGGGGGATGGACCCTGAGGTCGTGACGCTGATCGCCTGGCATCACGGCGGCCCGACCGGCATCTCGGTGCCGACGCCCGAAGCCGCGTGCGTGCAGATCTCCGATGCGGTTGCAGCGATGCTGCAGGGCGTCGAGCCCGACCACGCGCTGCTCGAGACGTCTTTGGGCCGCATCGACCTGTCGGTGGACGTGCTCGACCTGCTCGCCGACCGCATCGTGCATGCCGACCAGCGCACCGCCGCGGGCCGGCTGTCGGAGCGGGTCGAGGAGCTGGAGCGCCTGACCCAGACCGACGAGGTGACGCAGCTCGCCAACCGCCGCCACTGGCTGCAGACCGCGCGCGGCATGATCCACGCCAGCGCGTCCGGCGCGCTCGTGCTGCTGGACATCGACAACTTCCGTCAGATCAACGAGCGCTCAGGCACGGCCACGGCCGACCACATCCTGCACGAGATCGGCGCGATCCTCGCCCGCCACGGCCACGCCGGCCGTTTGGGCAGCGACGCATTCGCGGTTCTTGCCCCGGGCGACCTCGCCACGGCGGCGGCGATCGCCGACGTGATCGTGGCCCAGATCGAAGAGGCGTTCGAGCCCAGCAGCGGGCCCAAGGTCGACGTGTCGATCGGCTGCTCAGCGGCGCCGCAGCACGGGATTGAGCTGCCGGAGCTGCTCGAGGCCGCTGATATGGCGCTGGTGGATGCCAAGCGCGCAGGGCGCAGCAGGACTGCTGTCGCTGGGCAGGAGCTCAGCCACAGCGATCAGTACGCGGCCTAGGCGTTTGTGGCAGGGCCGCGCGCGGTATCGCGGCGTGGACACAGGCGCCCGGGCTCAGCGGGCGTGTTGTACGTCGGTGAGTGAGCGGCAAAGCGATCGAATTGAGCGATACAACGCGACCGCGACCACGCGTGCGAGACTGCCGCAAATGACGTCCGTCACGGTCGAAGTCCCAAACAGCTCATCGCTCACAGCTGAGCTTCACCTCCCCGACGGCCCCGGCCCGCACCCCGGCGTCGTCATCCTGCACGAGCTCTTCGGCTTCAACTCCGACATCCGCCGCATCGCCCAGCGCTTCGCCGACAACGGCTACGCCGCGATCTGCCCGGACCTCTACTCCCAGGGCAACCGGGCGAGCTGCCTCACCGCCATCCTCTCGGCGATGGCCAAGAACCGCTACGACCTGCGGATGACGCCGATCGTCGCTGCCCGCGATGCGCTCGCCGCGCACGACAACGTCGACGGTGAGCGGATCGGCATCGCCGGCTTCTGCCAGGGCGGCGGCTTCGCCGTCGTCGCTGCCACCAACCCCGGCTTCAAGGCCTCGGCCGTCTTCTACGGCGAGGTGCCGGAGGACCAGGCGCGGCTCGCGGGTGCCTGTCCGGTGATCGCCAGCTACGGCCGCAAGGACAAGGTGATGGGCGCCAAGACCGTCAAGCGGCTCGATGACCACCTGACCGCGCTCGGCGTGACGCATGAGATCAAGGTCTACGACGACGCTGGCCACTCCTTCATGAGCAGCTACGACGGTGCGACCAAGGTGCTCGCCAAGTTCCCGACGCCGATGCACGTCGGCTACAATGAGGCCGCTGCCGAGGACTCGTGGGAGCGGATGCTTACCTTCTTCGGTACGCATGTCGCTGGCTGATCAACGCAAAGAACTTCCGGACAGCCCTGGCGTCTACCTGTTCCGTGACGCGCGCGGGCGCGTGATCTACGTCGGCAAGGCGATCTCGGTCAAGAAGCGGGTCGCGAGCCACTTCAACAACCCGGTCGTCCGCGGGCAGAGCCGGATGATCGATGAGATCGACAGCATCGAGTGCCTCGTCGTCGGCACCGAGACCGAGGCGCTGCTCGTGGAGCAGAACTTCATCAAGGAGTACCAGCCGCGCTTCAACATCCGCCTCCGCGACGACAAGTCCTACCCGTACATCGCGATCTCGATGGACGAGCCCTTTCCGCGCGTCTACTTCACGCGCGAGAAGCACCGCAGCAACCGCCTCTACTTCGGCCCGTACTCGTCCGCCAAGCGCACGCGCTCCACGCTCGAGACGCTCGGCAAGGTCTTCCAGTACCGCTCCTGCACCGGCAGGGAACCCGGCCGCCGCTCCGGCTCACCGTGCCTCGATTACTACATCAAGCGCTGCGGAGCGCCCTGTGTGGACTACGGCGCCAGCCGCGAGGAGTACGCCGAGGCGATCGCCGGCGTCCGCGCCTTCCTCTCCGGCCGCTACAAGGAGGTGGAGCAGTCGATCGAGGCCCGCATGCAGGCGGCCGCCAAGGCCGAGGAGTTCGAGCAGGCCGCGCTCGAGCGCAACCGCCTGCAGGCGATTCAGGGGCTGATGCAGCGTCAGCGCGTCGCCAACGAGGCGGTCGGCACGATTGACGTCGTCGCACTGGCGATGAACGAGCATGACGCCAACGCCCAGGTCTTCCAGGTCCGCGACGGCGTGCTGTCGGACCGCCAGTCGTTCTACCTCGACAACGTCGAGGGGGCGGACGACGCCGACGTCGTCGCCCAGTTCCTCAGCCAGTACTACGCCCAGCAGACGACGATCCCGCCGCAGGTGATCGTGCCCGAGCAGCTCGGTGACGTCGGCCCGCTCGCGGCGCTGCTGACCGAGCGGCGCGGAACGAACGTCGAGGTGCGGATCGCCGAGCGCGGTGACAAGGCGCGCCTCTACGACCTCGCGCTGCGCAACGCCCGGCTCGCGCTCGACCAGGAGCAGCTGAAGGCTGAGCGCAGCCGCCAGCAGCGGGTCGACGCGCTCGACGGCCTGCAGCGTGACCTCGGCCTCGAGGCCCTGCCGGTGCGGATCGAGTGCTACGACATCTCCAACCTGATGGGCACGCACACCGTCGCCTCGATGGTGGTGTTCGAGGGCGGCGTGCCGAAGAAGAGCGACTACCGCCGCTTCACGATCCGCGGCCTGACCGAGGGCGTGCCGGATGACTTCGCGGCGATGAACGAGGTGCTGACGCGCCGCTACGCGCAGTGGGAGCAACAGCAGGAGCGCTCACCGCACGACCCTGAGCGCAACGCCTCGTTCGCGGCGCTGCCGAACCTGATCGTGATTGACGGCGGCAAGGGCCAGCTTGCCGCCGGCCTTGCCGCGCTCGACGGCTTCCGTGAGCGCGGCGTCGCCGTCGTCTCGCTCGCCAAGCGGATCGAGGAGGTGTTTCTGCCCGGTAGACGTGAGCCGGTGCTGATCGGCCACGACGAGCCGGCGCTGCAGCTGCTGCAGCGCGTTCGTGACGAGGCACACCGCTTCGCGATCACGCACCACCGCGGCCGCCGCGACAAGGCGATGACCGGTTCGGTGCTCGATGCACTGCCCGGGATCGGCCCGGCGCGCAAGCGCGCGCTGCTCAAGCAGTTCGGCTCGGCGGACGCCGTGATGACCGCGACAAGGGAGCAGCTGGAAGCGGTGTTGCCGGGCAAGGTGGCGCGTGATCTGTACGCCTTCATGCACCGCCTGAGGACCGGGCAATAGGATTGACCGCCCCGTGAGACCCACGTACGTCACCGGACACAAAAATCCGGACACCGATTCGATCGGCTCGGCGATCGCCTACGCCGAGTACTGCTCGCGCACCGATCCGCACCGCGAGTATGTGCCGGTTCGCCTCGGCGCGGTCAACCCGCAAACCGCCTGGGTGCTGGAGCAGGCGCAGCTGCGCGAGCCACAGCTGCTCGAGCACGTCAACCTCCGCGTCTCCGACGTCATGCAGCGCCAGTTCTACGCGGCGCCGATCGATGAAGCGGTGCGCGAGGTCGGTCTGACGATGGCGGCTGAACGGCTCGACCTCGTGCCGATCCTCAATCCTGACCGTTCGCTCGCGGGTGCCGTGACCGAGCGTGAGCTGGCCCGTCGCTACATCCGCGAATCACGTGACCCGTCCTCGCTGGTCGAGACGCCGACCAAGGTGGAGTCGATCGCCTCGGCCGTCGGCGGCTCGGTGGTGCGCGGCGGCGGCCACACCGTCGCGGGCCGCGTCTGGGTCTTCGCGATGGACGCCGACCGCAACGAGTCCGGCATGGCCGAGGGTGACATCGTCGTCGTCGGTGACCGCGAGAAGGCGCAGCTGAAAGCGATCGAGCGTGGCGCGTCATTGCTCGTGCTGAGCAACGGCACGGACGCCACGCCGGCGACGCTCGCGGCCGCCGATGCGGCCGACGTGACGCTGATCGCCTCGCCGCTCGACAGCTACATCTGCGGCCGTATGACCACCCTGGCCGCACCGGTCAACGCGCTGATGGATCGCACGCCGTTCACGGTCGGCCCGGAAGACCTCGTCAACGAGGTCAACGAGCTGATCAAGGACGTGCACTACCGCTCCGCCGTCGTCATTGACCAGAAGGGCTTCCCGATCGGCCTGATCACGCGGTCCGATCTCGTCAACCCCGAGCCGCGGCGCGTGATCCTCGTCGATCACGCTGAGCAGGCGCAGTCGGTCGACGGCCTGGAAGAGGCGCAGATCATCGAGATCCTCGATCACCATCACATCGGCTCGATCGAGACGCGGATCCCGGTCCGTGCGACGTTCGACCCGGTCGGCTGCACGGCGACGCTGATCACTGAGCGGTTCCGCAGCTCGAACGTCGAGCCGTCGCTGTCGTCCGCGACGATGCTGCTCGGCGCCGTCCTCTCGGACACCGTGATCCTCAACTCGCCGACGACCACCGACCGCGATCAGGTGGCGATCGATTACCTCGAGGGTGTCGTCGGCGTCGACCATGAGGAGTTCGGCCGCGCGATGTTCGAGGCCGGCTCCGACGTGGCGGGCGCCGACGCTGACGTGCTCGTAACGCGGGACTGCAAGGACTACGAGGTCAGCCAGGGCTCACTCAGCATCGCCCAGGTGGAGACCGTCGGCGACGCGCTCGGCGCACGCCTGCCGGAGCTGCAGGTGGCGCTGGAGGCATCCCGCAAGCGTGGCGGACACGTGTTCAGCGCGCTGATGGTGACCGACATCCTGACCAAGCACACGCACCTCGTCGTCGCCGGTGACGATCACGCGGCGGAGCGGGCGTTCGGCCAGCCGGTGGATGGCGGCATCTTGGAACTGCCCGGCGTGATGAGCCGCAAGAAGCAGGTCGCGCCGCCGCTGCTCGGCGTGCTCTAGGCCGCTGGCAGATCGACGCTGCCGTCGATCACCGTGACCGTCACGCCGCCGACCCAGATCTCACTGCCGTCATCGTCGATCGTGATGACGCCGTCGCGCCGCAGGGCCGTGCCCTGGTGCACGGTGTAGCTGGCGGGCACGCGCTCGCTGGCGCGCAGCCACTGGGCGAGGCTGGCGTTGAGGCTGCCGGTGACCGGATCCTCGCACTCGGTGTAGCCCGGCACGAACGCCCGCACCTCGTAGCGGTGGCCGGCGTCGTCGCCGGACATCGCGAACGCGCCGACGTCGAGACCGCGCAGCAGCGCGTCCTGCGGCTGCAGCGCCAGCAACTCGCTGACGCTCGCCAGCTCCACCACGAGCCAGCCCGGGCCGTTGTCGACCCACTGGTGGGACAGCAGCCGCTCGCGGCTCGTGTCGAGCGCGGCGGCGACCGTGTCCAGCGTTGCCTCGTCGACGGGCCCGGTGCGCGTGCAGGGCGGCGCTGCGAACGCCAGCTGCCCTGGCGTGATCCGGACCGGCACGAGCCCGGCCGGGCACTCCTGGATCACCAAGCCTGCCTGGCGTGGCGTGCCGCCGGCGCTGAGCCAGGCGTGGGCGCTGCCGAGCGTCGGGTGTCCGGCGAACGGCAGCTCGCGCTCGGGCGTGAAGATCCGCAGGCCGTAGTCGGCATCGGCGGCCGCCGGCCGGACGAGGAACGTCGTCTCCGACAGGTTGGTCCAGCGTGCGAACGCGGCCATCTGGGCGTCACTCAGGGCGTCGGCGCCGTGGACGACGGCGACGGCGTTGCCGCCGAGCGCTGAGGCGGCGAAGACATCCACCTGGGAGAACCGCAGCGCCATCTGGGCGCTAGCGCTTCAGGCGGACTGCGAGTTTCGCGGTGACCGGCTTGCCGGCCGGCGGCGTGCACGTGACCTGCAGGGTGACCGACGCCGCGCGGCGACCCCGGACAGCCTTGCGGAACCTGCTCGAGCCGCGCAGCGTGACGACGGCAGGCTTCGCGGCACTGACCTCTTCCGTGACCTTGCTCAGCGTGCGGCCGGAGCGGAAGCGCAGCCGCTTGGCCTCGCCCGCGTTGACGACCATCGAGGCTGTTGCAACACAGGCCTGGTCGGCATTGATCACGACACGGATCGCGGCGCTGTTGGCGAAGGCGCCGAGCTTCGGCAGCTTGCCGCGCCGCACCTTCAGCGTCAGCTCCTTCGTCGTGACCGTCACCGACGGCGGGTTGACGGTGCCGCGCGGCACCGGCGAGAGGCTCGGACCGGATGAGCCATCGGTCGCCGGCGAGCGCGACACGTCTTCGCACGACGCCGCGACGTTGTCGAGCGTGTCGGCCCGCACCGTGTCTGCGCCCTCTTCACATTCCACCTCGTCGGCGACCGAATCGCGCGAGAGGATCGTGTCGTTGCCGAACTGCTTCGGTGTTGCGTCGCCCTCGCCGTCGCCGTTCAGCTTGTCGATGCCCTCGCCACCGTCGATCCGGTCACTGCCGCCGGAGCCGTCGATCACATCGGTGCCGTCATTGCCGCTGAGGCGGTCGTCGCCGCTGTTGCCGACGAGAATGTCGCTGCCGCGGCCGCCCGTGATCGTGTCGTTGCTGACGCCGCCGGACAGCTCGTCGTCGCCGTCGCCGCCGTCGATCGTCAGCGCGGCGGTCGTGCCGGCCCAGAGGAACAGGTCATCGCCGCCACCGAGACTGACGCTGGCGGTTGCCGGCGCGGCTGCACCGGGGCACTCGACGTTGTTGGCCGACAGCTGCGTGCAGCCTGCTCCGGCGGTCAGCGTGCCGGGGGCAGGGGTGGTGAACCACGGCGTGCTGGTGTCGAACCCGGTCTCGAACAGCACGTTGTCGGTTTCATCACCGGTGATCGTCAGCGCGGTGCCGCTGCGCGACAGCGTCACCGACGCTGAGGCGGCAGGCACAAACGCCAGTGCTGCGAGCAACAGGATGGGCAGAAGCAGGCGACCTTGGACCGACACCGGCCCAGTATTGCGGAAAACGGTCTGAAGGGGGAAACGTTCTTCGTTCACCGCTGCGCAACGCCAGAATCGAGGTCGGTCGGTAGGGTTCAAGGGGTTCCCTAGTCCGCACAACCAAGGAAGCACCACCTCATGCCCGTACGTGTTGGCATCAACGGCTTCGGCCGCATCGGCCGCAACTTCTACCGCGCCGCCATCAAGCAGAACGCCGACATCGAGTTCGTCGCGGTCAACGACCTGACCGACAACGCGACGCTCGCGCATCTGCTCAAGTATGACTCGATCCTCGGCCCGCTCGGCCAGGACGTCACCGCCACCGACGAGGGCATCCAGGTCGGCGACAGCTTCATCAAGGTCTTCGAAGAGCGTGATCCCGGCGCCCTGCCGTGGGGTGACCTTGGCGTTGACGTCGTGATCGAGTCGACCGGCTTCTTCACCAAGCGCGACGACGCGGCAAAGCACCTCGCCGGCGGCGCGAAGAAGGTCATCATCTCCGCGCCCGCCTCGGGCGAGGACATCACGGTCGTGCTCGGCGTCAACTTCGACAAGTACGACAAGGATCAGCACCACGTCATCTCCAACGCGTCCTGCACGACGAACTGCCTGGCACCGTTCGCGAAGGCGATCAACGACGCGATCGGCATCGAGCACGGCCTGATGACGACGATCCACGCGTACACCGGCGATCAGCGTCTGCTCGACGCACCGCACTCGGATCTGCGCCGCGCCCGCTCGGCTGCGACCAACCTGATTCCGGCCTCGACCGGCGCCGCCAAGGCCGTGGGCATCGTGCTGCCGGAGCTGAACGGCAAGCTCTCGGGCATGGCGGTGCGCGCGCCTGTTCCCACCGGTTCCGTGGTCGACCTCGTGTTCGTCGCGAGCCGTGAGACGAGCGTCGAGGAGGTCAACGCCGCGGTCAAGGCCGCTGCGGACGGCCCGATGAACGGCATCCTCAAGTACACCGAGGATCCGATCGTCTCCACCGACATCGTCACCGATCCGCACAGCTCGATCTTCGACTCGCTGCTGACCAGCGTCCTCGATGGCACGCTCGTCAAGGTCATCTCCTGGTACGACAACGAGTGGGGCTACTCGAACCGCCTCGTGGACGTGGTGCAGAAGGTCCTGTGAGGACCCTCGACGACCTCGGCGACCTGAGCGGCAAGCGGGTCTTCGTCCGGGTGGATTTCAATGTTCCCGTTGACGGGGACCGCATCACGGATGACACGCGGATTCGGGCGGCGCTGCCGACGATCGGTGCGTTGCGCGAGCGCGGCGCCCGGCTCGTGCTGGCCGCCCACCTGGGTCGGCCGAAGGGCGTAGACCCGGCGTTTTCGTTGGCGCCGGTTGCGGCACGTCTTGGCGAGCTGCTCGGCACCGACGTGGTGCTGGCACCGGATCTCGACGCCGTGCCGGACGCCGAGATCGTGATGCTGGAGAACGTGCGCTTCCACGCCGGCGAGACGAAGGACGACCTCGAGCTGGCCGCCCGCTACGCGGCACTGGCTGATGCGTATGTCGACGACGCGTTCGGTGCCGCCCACCGCGCGCACTCCTCCAACCACGCGGTCGCCAAGCTGCTGCCATCCGCCGCCGGCCTGCTGCTGCAGCGTGAGGTCGAGACGCTGACCGGCATTCTCGAGGCACCGCCACGGCCGATGGTCGCGATCGTCGGCGGCGCCAAGGTCACCGACAAGATCGGCGTGCTGGAAGCGTTCCTCGAACGTGCCGATCACGTGCTGATCGGCGGCGCGATGTGCTTCCCGTTCTTCAAGGTGCAGGGCCATGACGTCGGCTCCTCGCTCTGCGAGGAGGAGGGCTTGGAGCCCGCCCGCGCGGTGCTCGCCGGGCCGCACGCCGACAAGCTGGTGCTGCCGCTCGACCTCGTCTGCGGCGAGTCCTTCTCGGCCGACACGCCGGTCACGCACGTCGATGGTGTCGACGTGCCCGACGGGCTGATGGGCCTGGACGTCGGCCCGCGCACCGCGATGGCCTACGCCGAGCTGATCACGCGCGGCGGCTCGGTCTTCTGGAACGGCCCGATGGGCGCGTTCGAGCTGGCGCCGTTCGCCCACGGCACGCGCGCGGTCGCCGATGCGGTCGCAACGTGCCCAGGCACGACGGTCGTCGGCGGCGGTGACAGCGCCGCGGCGCTGCAGCAGTTCGGCCTCGGTGACCAGGTCACCCATCTCTCAACGGGCGGCGGCGCGTCGCTCGAACTCATCGAAGGGAAGACCCTTCCTGGCGTGGAGGTTCTCTCATGAGCCGCAAACCATTCATCGCGGGCAACTGGAAAATGAACGGCACGGTCGCCGAATCGGAGGAGCGGATCGCCGGTCTGCTGCCGCGCGTCGGCGCCGTCGATCACTGTGACGTTGCGATCTGTGTGCCGTTCACCGCGCTCGACGCGATGGTCAACTCGGCCCGCGGCTCGGCCGTCGAGGTCTATGCCCAGAACATGCACGAGGCCGAAAGCGGCGCGTTCACCGGTGAGGTCTCCGCGCCGATGCTGGTGGAACTCGACGTCGCCGGTGTCGTGCTCGGCCATTCCGAGCGGCGTGCCTACTTCGGTGAGACCGACAAGGCGCTGCAGGTCAAGGTGCCGGTGGCGCTGGCGGCGGGCCTCGCGCCGATCCTCTGCGTCGGTGAGACCGAGGACGAGCGCGAGTCGGGGGACACGCAGCGCCGTCTGCGCCACCAGGTGCAGGAGGGGCTCGAGAAGGTCGATACCGACCGCCTCGGTGACGTGGTGATCGCCTACGAGCCAGTCTGGGCGATCGGCACCGGCAAGGTCGCGACGCCCGAGCAGGCCCAGGAGGCGATGAGCTTCATCCGCGCCCTGGTCGCCGACCGCGACCCCGCGCAGGCTGAGCGCACACGGATCCTCTACGGCGGCTCGATGAAGCCCGACAACGCCGCTGAGCTGCTTGCGCTGCCGGACTGCGACGGCGGCCTGATCGGCGGCGCCGCGCTGGATCCCGACGACTTCGCGGCGATCGTCGACGCCGCGAAGGGCTGAGCCGGCTCATGCGGTGCGTGTTTCTCACGCTCAGCGAGAGAAACACGCACCGCACAAGTGCGAGAGACTGAGAGCATGAGCAACGTTTGGCCCTCCGCGGCCCTCGTGATCCTTGACGGTTGGGGCATCGCTCCGCCCGGTCCCGGCAACGCGGTGGACCTGGCGAACACGCCGACGATGGACGCGCTACTGGCGAAGTACCCCGATACGCAGCTCACGGCCTGCGGCCTGGCGGTCGGTCTGCCGGAGGGGCAGATGGGCAACAGCGAGGTCGGGCACCTCAACCTCGGCGCCGGCTCGGTGATCCGGCAGGACCTGACGCGGATCGATGCCGCCGTTGCGGCCGGTGCGCTCGGCGAGAACGTCGTGCTGCAGGAGGCGATCGACGGCTTTGACCGCATCCACCTGATCGGCCTGGTCTCCGACGGTGGCGTGCACTCCAGCCAGCATCACCTCGACGCGCTGCTGCGCACGATCGCCGCCCGCGCACCGCAGGCCGAGGTGGTCGTGCACGCGTTCACCGACGGGCGTGACACCTCGCCGACCGGCGGTGCGGCCTTTCTGGCCGAGCTGCAGCAGGTCTGCGACGAGACCGGTGCGCGGATCGGCTCGGTGATCGGCCGCTACCTGGCGATGGACCGCGACCACCGCGAGGAGCGCACGCAGGCCGCGATCGCGCTGCTGATCGAGGGGCGCGGCGAGTTTCACGCGCCGACGGCCGTGCAGGCCGCGCAGGACAGCTACGCCCGTGACCCGCGCGGCGACGAGTTCCTCGCGCCGACGACGGTCGGGGACCGCGAGTCGTGCATCCGCCCGCAGGATTCGGTGATCGCCTTCAACTTCCGGCCGGATCGGATGCGGCAGATCACCGCGGAGATCGCGCCGAAGGTGGCGCGCTACACGTGCCTGACGCAGTACGACGAGCAGTGGGACTGGCCGGTGGCGTTCCCGCCCGAGCACCCGGCGACGACGATGACCGCCGTGATCGCTGAGCGCGGCGACTACCAGCTGCACGTCGCCGAGACCGAGAAGTACCCGCACGTCACCTACTTCTTCGCCGGCGGGGAGGAGCAGCCGGCGGTGCACGAGCACCGCGAAATGGTGCCGTCACCACGTGACGTGCCGACCTACGACAAGAAGCCCGAGATGAGCGCCAAGGCCGCTGCCGACGCGTTCATCGCCGGCTGGAAGACCGACAAGCCGCGCTTCGGCATCATCAACTTCGCCAACGCTGACATGGTCGGCCACACCGGCGTGATCCCCGCGGTGATCGAGGCCGTCGAAGAGGTGGACCGTCGCCTCGCCGAGGTGGTGGCGTGTGTGCAGGAGAGTGGCGGCGTGCTCGTGATCACCGCCGACCACGGCAACGCCGACGAGATGCTCGAGGAGGACGGCTCGCCCGACACCGCGCACTCGCTCAACCCCGTGCCGCTCGTGATCACCGATGAGAGCCTCGGGGAGCTCCGCAGCGGCGGCGTGCTGGCGGACGTGGCGCCGACGCTGCTGGATCTGCTCGGCATCGAGCAGCCGGCGGCAATGACCGGCCAGTCGCTGATTCAGCGATGAGCGAGGTGCTGAACAGCGAGCAGCTCGACGAGCTGGAGCATGAGCTGTCCGCCGCTGACGTGGTGAATCTGCTGAACCTGTTCCTGGAGACGACGCCGGGGCTCGTCCGTGGTCTTGCGGACGCGGCCGCGGGCCGTGACAGCGTGGAGGTGCAGCGCGCCGCGCACCGCCTCAAGGGGGGCTGCGTGTCGATCGGTGCCACGGCGCTGGCGTCCGTGGCGCGGCAGATCGAGGAGAACGTCGACGCTGCCGCGAGCCTCGCTCCCCAGCTGACCGACACCTGGCAGCGCACCGCTGACGCGCTGCGCGCGCGAATCGCCTTGCACCCCTAGGCGAATCCGGTTGCGTGTGCAACCATCAAGAGATTCCCGCTCAGCTGCACTCCACGTCGCTGCTCACCGAGGGCGCGCCGGACCTCAACGTCTGGCGAGCGATCTTCCGCGTCAACGTCTGCCTCAGCCGCCAGCTCGACCAGCAGCTGGAGGCCGCGCACGGCCTCTCGCTCAGTTCGCTCCAGGCCCTGATCTGCATCGACGAGGCGCCTGACGGCAAGATGCGGATGAGTGACCTCGCAGAGGCCGCGGGCCTCAGCCGCAGCGGCGTCACGCGGCTCGCCGACCGTTTGGAGCGCGAAGAGCTGCTGTGCCGTGACCGCTGCTGCGATGACGCACGCGGCGCGTTCGCCTGCCTGACGGACACCGGCCGCGCCCGCGTGGTGGAGGCCCGCGCGACCTACCAGGTGGCCGTGACCGAGCTGCTGCTGGCCCATCTTTCCGACGACGAGCGTGAGGTCATCACCACCGCGCTTGAGCGCGTCAGCCGCGAAGCACTGCCCGGCTGCGGCTGCACCGGCTAACGACGATGGCGGCGCCGCTGCAGGTCGTGGCAACCGACCCGTCCTCGCGCGCGCGAGCGGGCGTGCTGAAGCTGCCCCACGGTGAGGTGCGGACCCCGGCCTTCGTGCCCCTGGCGACCAAGGGCACGGTGCGCGGCCTGCTGCCGGCCGAGGTGGCCGAGCTCGGCTACGACATGGTGCTCGGCAACACCTACCACCTGTTCATCGAGCCGGGGCACGAGCGGATCGCCGATGCGGGCGGGCTCCACGAGTTCATGCGCTGGGACAAGCCGATCATCACCGACTCCGGCGGCTTCCAGGTCTTCTCGATGGGGCACGGCACGGTCGCCGACGAGATCAAGGGGCGTGCGTCGCACGGCGGCGCGCGGCACGGCAAGACGCTGGGCATCACCGAGGAGGGCGTGAGCTTTCGCAGTCACGTTGATGGTTCGACCAAGTTCCTGGCGCCGGAGACGTCGATGGAGATCCAGGCGGCACTCGGCTCCGACATCGCGCTGGTCTTCGACGAGTGCACGCCTTTCAACGTCACCAAGGACTACACGGCGCGCTCCACCGAGCGCACGCACCGCTGGCTCGAGCGCTGCCTCGACTGGCATGACGCCAACGGCCCCGAGGGGCAGCTGGTCTACGGCATCGTGCAGGGCGGGGTGTACGACGATCTGCGCGTCGGGTCGGCCGAGACGATTGCCGCCTCGCGCTGTGACGGCATCGCGATCGGCGGCTCGCTGGGGGCCGAGAAGGATCAGATGTACGAGGTCGTGAGCTGGACGACGGCGGTGCTGCCGGACGAGAAGCCGCGGCACCTGTTGGGCATCGGGGATGTGGATGACCTGATCCGTGGGGTGGAGCTGGGGATCGACACGTTCGACTGCGCGATGCCGACGCGCTTGGGTCGTCACGGCGTGGCGCTGGTGCCGGAGCCTGAGCGCCGCTGGCGGGTGGACCTGACCGGCGCGAAGTTCCGCGAGGACGACGGACCGCTGTGCGAGGACTGCCCGTGCCCGGCGTGTTCAGCCGGCTTCACCCGCGCGTACATCAAGTACCTGATGACGAACCGCGAGCTGACCGGCATGCGGCTGCTGGTGCTGCACAACCTGGCGTTCATCCAGCGCCTTATGGCAGGGCTGCGGCAGGCGATCATCGACGGTCGGCTGACCGAGCACGCCGCGGCGCTACGCGGCGGGGCGATGCCCTAGCGCGCGCACCTTTGCGAGCAGCCGTGCCAGCCAGCCGGGTGCATCGCGGCTAGCGCGAGGACCGGAGCCAGTTGGCTCCATGTCGATCCATCGCCGGTCCAATCGTGCCATCAAGTGGTGTATCGACGCCGGGGGCGGGCGGCGTGAGCGCAACGGCCTCAGTACAACAACCGTCCGAGGCAGGAAATCGCCCGCGTCTGCAGGGTGTGGCGTCTGGTGCCGATTACACGCGCGATGGCCTTCTACTGCAGAGATGACGGCGCGCACGCCACGCTCGTGGACTCTTCGGGTGCCGAGTCGGTGGTCGACTGGGGCTGGGACCACATTCTGGGAGCGATCGACGCAGAAGCGGCGACCGTTGAGCCGGACTTGCCGCCGCTCCGTCCGGCCGCCGAGCAGGTCACGGAGATCACCGGTCTGCCGGTGATCATGATGGACGACATCGCGATGGGGGAGATGTCCGTTGCGCAGATTTCACGCTGGCTTGCGGTGCGGTTGCAGGCCCACGCGGCCAAGGTCACCGACCCGTCCGGCGCCGGCCGTGCCGAGGCCTGGGCGGCGCGGGCGACGCTCGACGCCCTCGAAGTGCAGTGGCCGGACTACTGGAACGTGGAGTTCCACCGTGATCGCAGTCCCGATCCCCAAGTCGCCCGCATTGCAGCGGCGCATGCAGCCGTTGCCGGTCGTCTCCTGGATCTGATCCAATCCAGTGCCGGACAAGGGGCATTGGAGCGGTCCGGCGCTTCGTAGGTTGCGCGTGGGCAGAGACAGCACAACCTGACGTGGACGAATCAGACCAACAGCACGAGGAGCCGCGCGGACGCCTGCGTGACCTGCCGGGCTTCCGGCCACTGATCGCGACGTACGCGATCAACGACGTCGGTGACCTGCTGGCGATGGTCGCGCTGGCGGTGTTCATCTACGACGGGACGAACTCGGTCTGGGCGCTCGCGGCGATGTTCACCGCGTCGAGGCTGGTGCCGTCAGTCGTAGCGCCGTGGATGACGGCACGCCTCGCGCCGCTGAAGGTCGCGGTGACACTCCCGGGGCTGTACGCGGTCGAGGCGGTGTTGTTCGGGGTGCTGGCGTTCCTGGTGTCCCAGGACGCGCCGCTCGGCTGGCTGCTGTTGCTGGCCGGCCTCGACGGGTTGCTGGCCCTGACGGGCAGGAGCCTCACGCGCGGCGTGATGGCCACGATCTTTGACGGCGGCGGCATGTTGCGAGCCGGCAACGCGTTCGTCAGCCAGCTGAACGCCTGGCTGCTGGTGCTCGCAACGGCGGGCGCCTACGCGTTCATCGAGCTGGTGTCGCCAGAGGCGGCACTGTGGATCAACGTCGGCACCTTCGTCGGGGCGGCGCTGATCATGTCGGTCACCGGCAGGTCGCTGCCGGCGGCCGAGGTTGAGGAGGACGACGACGAGGAGTCGGGTCCGGCGAAGGGGCGGACCCGCGAGGGGCTGCGCCACGTGTGGCAGCGCCCACGCGCCCGGCGGCTCGTTATCGGTGAAGGCCTGGCGATGATGTTCGGCTCACTCGTCATCCCGGTCGAAGTGGTGTACGCCAAGGACGCGCTGGGCGCCGGATCATCGGCGTACGGCCTGCTCTTCGCCGCCTGGGGCGTCGGCTCCATCATCGGCGCGACGGTGTTCAAGCGCTACCACGAGCGCAACCTGGGCGTGATCGTCGCGGGCGCAGCCGTCGTCTGCGGCTTGGGCTACGTCGGACTTGCCGTGTCACCGACGTTGGCCATCGCGCTGGCGTTCAGCGTGCTTGGCGGCGCTGGCAACGGCGCCGAGTGGGTGGCGGTGATGACCGCGCTGCAGGAGGACGTGGACAAGGAGTTCTACGCGCGGGCGTCGGGGCTTTTGGAGTCGATTGCCGTGGGCGGACCGGCGATCGCGTACGCGGGCGGCGCCGCCTTGACCGCTGCGGCCGGGCCGCGGTGGGCGTATGCGATTGGAGGCGTCGTGTCGGTCCTGGTCGGTGCGTACTGGTTCGCGAAGCCGGTTGCGGGTCTTGTCGGCGAACATGATCCAGAGGCGCGCGAAGCCTCGGCATCGGCGGAACAGGCGTACGAGTCTGTGGACCTCGGTTCGGAACAGCCAGTCGGGCGCAAGGCCGTCATTGGGACATTGTGGTGGTCGATCGCCGCTATCGGCGTCATCGCGCTCGTAGGTATCGTCGGCGTTCAGGAGCACTGGCAGCCTGAGATCTTCGCCGGCCTGCTTGTGCTCGCGGTCGCCGTGGCCCCTCTCGCTATTGAGGGCGATGACTACAACACCAACGGCATCCTCGCAACTGCTGTGATCGCGGCCGTTGTGCTGGGTCCGGCCGAAGCGGCGGTTGTGGCGCTGGGGGGTGGGTTTGCCGACATCGCGTGGTTCATGTATCGCGAGCAGACGCGGATGCGTGCCAATGCCCTACTCGCGAGTGTCCTCAGCTACTCGGTGTATCCGCTGGGCGCTGGGTTGGTGGCCGCCGTCCTAGTGGATCAGGGCCAGGGACTCAATACGTTCCTGGGTGCGGTCGCCCTTGTGTATGCGTTCGCCCTGGCGACCAACATGTTCGTCGTCGGCATCTACGCGGCGAGCGAGTACGGAACCCCAATGCGGGAGAGCATGAAGATCGGCCCGATCCTCTGGGCTGAAGTGCTGGCAGCCATGTTGTGCGCCGGTGGTATTCATGTGCTCTGGGCGCGCGGGTCGGTCGGACTTGTCCTTGTGGCCGCCACCCTCGTGGTCTTCCTGCGACTCGCCAAGCGGTTCTTCGAATCGCTCGAGAACGCGAGAGTGGCCGTAGAGCAGCGCGGCATCGCCGAGCAGCGACGGGCAGTGGCCGAGCAGCAGAAGGAACTCGTGGCTTACAGCCAGCGCTTCACGATCGTGAAGATCATGCATGCGCTTGCCGCCAAAGACCCCTCTACGGCGCGTCACTCAGCCGCTGTTAGCGGTTACATGCGTGCCTTCGCCGAGTACCTGAGCCTCGACGAACCCGACGTGCAGTTCTGCGGCGTCGCGGGACTGCTTCACGACAACGGCAAGATGAGCGTTCCCGAAGCAATCCTGACCAAGCCCGGCAAGCTCGAGGACGACGAGTACGCAACCATCAAGAAGCATGCGCAAGACGGCGCCGATTTCGTCCGCGACCTCGATGGGTTCGGCGATATCAGTGACGTGATTGTCGCGCACCACGAGCGTTGGGACGGTGGGGGTTACCCCAACGGACTCAAGGGTGAAGAGATCCCCACGATCGCGATGATGATCAACATCTGCGACGCCTACGACGTGCTGACGAGCCGCAGTCTGTACAGCGAACCCAAACCCCACCCTGTTGTTATCGACATCCTGCTTGGCGACCGAGGGACCATTCTCACCGCATGGCTCGTTGATGAGTTCGTGGGAATGATGGAGTCGCGCGACGATCTGCGATACGACCCCGATCAGGGCGACAAGTTCGAGCAAGAGCTGGCGCTATTCCTCGGACCACGACCGGCAGACCCCGAAGAGTTCGACGATCCGAGCGCCGCCGCGTAACCCCAGCAGTTGGTGCAACACCGGCCGTGTGAGACTTCCCGAGGTGCGGCTCCTGAGTCGTCCTTCGCTCACCGGAAGATCGTTACCGAGGTGGGCGAATAGGAGGTTGCTGCCTACAAGGACTCATAACGGCGCGGACTCATAACATCGGCAACTAGCCATTCGTCCGATCAAGCCGTAGAGTTTCGGCAAGCGAACCGGCTCCTTGGCTGTCCAAGGCAGGGGAAGCCGGACGCTGAATTCAGCGTATGTTCCATCGAACCCGGAGGTACCATCATGGGCCGCGGACCTCGCTAGTCACAAGCAGTACCTCGGAAGCGCCCCTCTAACGGGCGCTTCCGTCGTTTTATCGGCAGTTCGCGCACGAACCTTTAGCCGCATTTTGCGGCTAAACGAACGTATGAGGGTGTGTCGTGCCAACCGTCTTGCGTTGTCCCTCGTCGGCTGAGCTATGACCGTCCGGCTCACGCCGCCGGGGAACGCAGGAACAACGGTTGTACCCCAATGTCGCGGGATCCAAACGTCGCGGTACGGCGGTCGGGAGATGCGGCCGTCCGCGGCGGACTAGCGGATGTTGTCCTGGACCATCTGCTGCAGCGCGCTCAGCACGTCCATCGCCTTCTCCTGCGTGACGTCCTGCAGCTGCGGTTGCACGTTGTTCTGCATCAGCACCAGCACGACGGCTGCTGCGGCGATCAGGAACGTGAGGATCGCGAGGATCGGCATCACCCGGCTGCGCTGCTTCTGGCGCGGCACGGGAAGCGCTTCGGACGCGACATACGGCGCGGCCACCGCGGGTTGACGCGGCGCCCGCGGCTGGATCGCCGCCGGCTGCACGGTCGTGGCTGCGGTGCGCGGCACAACGTTCGTGGCGTCGGTCGGCGCTTCACCGATGCCGTTCAGCCCATCAAGAATCGCCTCGCGCATCTCGCCGGCACTCATGAACCGGTCACGCGGATCCAGCTCCAGCGCGCGCTCGACAGCGCCTGCCAGCTCCGGCGGGATGTCCGGGTTCAGCTCATGCAGCGCGGGCGGCAGCTCCTGCTGCTGCAGCGTCACGAGCTCGGTCAGCGACTGCGCCTCGTACGGCAGCCGCCCGCTCAGCAGCTGGTAGGCCACGACGCCCAGGCCGTAGAGATCAGACTGCGGTCCAGCTGAGGAACCCGCGGCCTGCTCGGGCGCCAGGTAGGAGGCCGTTCCCAGGACGGATCCGACGGTCGTGATGCCGGCCTCAGAGCCGCCGGATTTGGCGATGCCGAAATCAGCCAGCTTCACCGCACCGTCAGCTGTACTGAGCAGCAGGTTCCCCGGCTTCACGTCACGGTGGATGACGCCGTGCTGGTGGGCGTGGTCGAGGCCGCGGCAGGCCTGCTCGATCCAGGAGACCGCCTCTTTCGGCGGCAGATGGCCACGCTCTTTGAGCACGATCGCGCCCGAAGGGCCCTTGATGCGCTCCATAACAATGTAGTGGTGGCGGGTCTCTTTGTCGTAGCCGAAATCAAAGACCTGCACGATGTTCGGGTGCACCAAACGGGCTGCCGCCAGCGCCTCACGCTTGAAGCGCGTGACGAACTGCTCGTCCTCGGCCAGGTGGTCGGCCAGCAGCTTGACGGCGACCTCGCGCTCCAGCCGCCGGTCATACGCCACGCGCACGGTGGACATGCCGCCGAGGCCGAGGCGGTCACCGAGCTCGTAGCGATCGGCGATCACGGTGGTCATGGTGCGGTGCCGCCGGTGTCCGGAGTGGCGCCGCCCGTGCCGCCGGAGCCGCCGGTGCCCGCGCCGCCGGTCGGCGGCGTCGGCGTGGTGGTGGTCGGCGTCGGGACGGGCGTGGTGGTGGTCGGGACCGGCGTGGTCTCGGTCGGCACCACGGTCTGGGTCGTCGCCGTCGCCGTCGGCGTGGTCTCCGTCGCCGTCGTGGTCGTCGTCGCCGTGGTCGTCGTCTGCGTCGTCGTGGTCAGCGCGCCCTCGGCGCAGTCGCGCGGCGCCTGCGTGGTCAGGTTCGCCAGCCCCTTCTCGATCCGCTGGCGCAGCTCAGGATCGACCGAGCTCGGCAACGCGTTGACCTGGTCCTGGGCGTCAGCGATCGAGGACGGCAGCCCCGCGCACTCGCCGGAGGTCATCTGCTGCTCGATCACGTTGAGCTTCTGCAGCAGCGCCTCGGCATTGGTCTTCGGGATCAGGCTGCTGCGCTGGCCGCAGCCGGAAGCCGCGAGAACCGCGGCGAGGGCGGCGACGGTGACCGCAGCGCGTGAGGAGGGGAGGAAGATCATTGGCCGTAGTGCAGGCGCTCCGCCAGAGAGTCTGGCAGGCGCGCCGCACGGATCGCCTGTTGTGCCCGCGCGATGTCGTACTCGGTCCTGCGCCACTCGACTCGCAGCAGGCCCAGATCGAGCAGCATCCAGGCCGCCCGCGGGTCACCGTCGCGCGGTTGACCAACGCTGCCGGGGTTCAGGAGCCACTCGCCGGTGGAGAGGTCGGCCACCTCGCCCGCCCGGCGGCGCTCGCCGGTGGCGGGGTCGGCGTCGTGGCGCTCGAACGACAGCGCGACGTGGGAATGGCCGATCAGGTTGATCCGCTGCGCGGCGGCATCGAAGCAGAGTTCCGCAAGCAGCGCGCTCAGCACGTACTCCCAGATCGGGTTGCGCGGGCTGCCGTGGAAGAGGCCGACGTCCGCGACCTCGCCCGCCGGCGGCCGCGAGCCGAGCCAGCGCAAATGCGTGTCCTCCAGAACCTCGCGCGTCCAGTCGGCGGCGATCGCCGCGCCGCGCGAGAACTCCTCGGTCGACAGCTTGCCCGCCACCGCCAGGTCATGATTGCCGGCGAGCACGACCTCGGTCTCCGCGCGGACGAGCCGGCAGCAGTCATTCGGATCCGCGCCGTAGCCGACGGTGTCACCGAGGCACCAGACATCGCGCAGGTCCTCACGCGCGATCTCGTCGAGAACCGCCTCGAGGGCCGGCAAGTTGCCGTGGATGTCGGAAATGACTGCGACGCGCATGAGTTGGGACGCCGCCTGCGGCGGCGGCGATCAGAGTACCCATCGCAGAACGCAAAGCCGGGCGGTTGGTTGCGCCCACTAGGGTCAAACGCAGATGAAGATCGTGGTCCTTGCCGTCGGGCGCCTGCGTCCACCCTTCGCTGATGACGTCGCCCACTACCGCAAGCTGCTCGGCGGCACGGCGCGCGTGGAGCTGATCGAGGTCAAGACCGACGAGCAGGCGGTCGCCCGGCTACCGGAGCGCGGCTTCATCTCGCTGCTGGACGCGGTCGGTGAGACCTACGACTCCCAGGGCTTCAGCGAGTTCATCGAGCAGCGGCGGATGGCCGGGCTCGACCTCTGGTTCGTGCTCGGCGGCGCATTCGGCAATCTGGAGCTGCCACGCGTCGACCACCGGCTGTCACTGGGCGCGATGACGATGCCGCACCAGCTCGCCCGCGTCGTGCTGCTGGAGCAGCTGTTCCGCGCCCACAAGATCCTCGCCGGCGAGCCCTACCACTACTAGTGCGGCAGAATGGGGGGATGGACCACCCCGTGCAGCGGCTCCGCGACGCCGTCAACGCCGCCGCGGCAACGCTGACCGCGGATGGCGAGCCGCCGTCGAGCGCGCTGTCGCTGGAGCGGCCGAAGAACGCCGATCACGGCGACTACGCCACCAACGCCGCGATGCTGCTGGCCGGCGGCATGCGGCAGCCGCCGCGTGATGTCGCAGCTGCGCTGGCCGAGGCGCTGCAGAGCGGGCTCGGCGATCAGCTTGCCCAGGTGGATGTTGCCGGCCCGGGCTTCCTCAACCTGACGCTCGCCGACGCCTGGTACTGCGGCGCGCTCGGACAGATCCTTGCTGCCGGAAGCCAGTACGGCTCAGGCTCAGCGGTCGTTCCCGAGAAGATCAACGTCGAGTTCGTGAGCGTCAATCCGACCGGACCGCTGCACGTCGGGCACGCGCGCAACGCCGCATTTGGCGATGCGCTGTCGCGGCTCGCCGCGTTCGCCGGCCACGCCGTGACGCGCGAGTACTACGTCAACGATTTCGGCAGTCAGGTCGTCAATCTCGGCCGCTCCGTGCAGGCGCGCGCCCGCGGCGAGGAGGTGCCGGAGGACGGCTACGTCGGCGAGTACGTGGCGACGCTCGCGCTCGAGATCCCGGATGCCGCAACGCGCCCACTGGAGGACGTCAGCGCGGACGCCGTTGCGATGATGGTCGAGCGGATCAAGGCGACGCTGCACAGCTTCGCGGTGGAGTTCGACGTCTGGTTCAGCGAGCGGTCCCTGCACGAGGTCGCCGACGGCGAGACGGTCTCCGGCGTGCAGCACGGCTTCGACGTGCTGGACGAGGGTGGCCACACGTACCGCTCGGACGGGGCGCTGTGGCTGCGCACCACGGACTTCGGTGACGACAAGGACCGCGTGCTGGAGCGCTCAACCGGCGATCACACCTACTTCGCTTCCGACATCGCCTATGCACAGCACAAGCGCGAGCGCGGCTTCAACCGCATGATCTACGTGCTCGGCGCCGACCATCACGGCTACATCGGCCGGATGAAGGCGGCCTACGAGGCGCTCGGCGGCGCGCCCGAGACGCTGAACCTGCTGATCATGCAGTTCGTGCATCTCGTGCGGGACGGCGAGAAGATCTCAATGAGCAAGCGGGCCGGTGAGTTCGTCACGATGGATGATCTCCTCGAGGAGATCGGCGTCGACGCCGCCCGTTGGTTCCTGCTGAACCGCAGTCACGACACCACGATCGAGGTGGATCTGGCGCTCGCCAGCTCGGAGAGCGCCGAGAACCCCGTGTACTACGTGCAGTACGCCCACGCCCGGATCGCGCGGATGCTGCGCAAGGCCGGTGACGACCGCGTCGCTGCCGCGCTTGCCTCGACGCTGGAGGGTGTGCCGGCGCTCGATCCGTCCGAGCGGCGGTTGGTCTCGGCGCTGCTCGATTGGCCGGCCGAAGCGGCCGAGGCCGCCGAGCGTCGTGCGCCGCACCGGATCGCGACCTACCTGCTGGCGCTCGCGCAGACCTTCTCGGCCTTCTACCGCGACTGCCCCGTGATCGGTGCTGAACCGCGCGAGCTCGAGGACTTCCGGATCGCGCTGGCCGTCGCGACGCAGCGGACGCTGCAGACCGGGCTCGGCCTGCTCGGCATCTCGGCGCCACAAGACATGTGAGCGCCGAACAGGCAGAACGTCGCGGATATCCCTGACGTTTTGCCTGTTCGGCGCTCAGAGGCGGTAGAGCACGTCGAGGCCGAGGCCGTCGAGGAACCGCTGGGCATCGGAGTTGAGCTGCGTCAGCTCGCCGGTGACGATGAGGAGGCCCATGCCGATCAGGATCAGGCCGGAGATCAGGGTGATCGCCCGGTGGTGGTTGCGGATCCAGCCGAAGGCGGTCGTGGCGCGCTCGAATGCCACCGCGGTCAGCAGGAACGGAATTGCGAGGCCGGCCGAGTAGAAGGCGAGCAGCACACCTCCGTGGCCGACGGTGTCCGACGTGGATGCGGCGGCGAGGATCGAGCCGAGCGTCGGGCCGACGCACGGTGTCCAGGCGATCGCGAACGCCAGCCCGGCGACGACCGGGCCGCCGCTGCCGGCGCGGCGGATCAGTGCGTCGGGCCGCACGTCACGGTTGAGGCGCACGAGGAACAGCGCGGCGATCATGAAGACGCCGAGCGCGATGATCGTCCAGCCGGCGATCAGGTTCAGCGTCGCCTGGTGGTCACGCAGCGTGGAGCCGATCCGCGTGGCTGACATGCCGAGCGCGACGAACATCAGCGTGAACGACAGGCAGAAGATCATCGCCGGGCCGAGCACCTTGGCGCGCTCGCCGTCGTTCAGCTCCTGGATGCTGACGCCGGAGACCGCCGACAGGTAACCGGGCACCAGTGGCAGCACGCAGGGGGAGAGGAACGAGACGAAGCCGACCGCGAACGCGGCGAAGACGGTGGTGTCGACGCTGGCGAGGATCACCGCTCGTAGTCCTCGAGGTCGGCGGCGACGCGGGCGGCAGCAGCATCTGAGATGTGACTTTCTGTCGCTGAGAGTGAGGAAGTCACATCGCGTGGCGTACGGCGGCGCCACGTGCGCGCCGCGCCGGCGACCATGCCGCCGGCCAGCAGCACCAGCAGCGCCGGCAGGACGTAGGCCGTCAGCGACAGGCCGGTGTCATCGCGGGGCATCGCGAGCACCTGGGGGCCGTAGATCGTTACGAGGCGATCCTCGACCTGGCGCTTCGTCAGGCCGGCATCGACGAGGCGGCGGATCTGGCGGCGCTGGGCGTCGGCCGCCGGCGATTCTGCGACCTGCAGCGGCACGCCGCAGGTGGTGCACATGACCTCGCGCTCGACCTCCTGCAGCGAGGTCTGCGGTGCCGCCGGCGCCGCGGCGGGCAGCAGCAGCAGCAGCGCGGCGACAACGATGAGCGCGCGGCGGATCATCGCGCCGCGTCCGTGATCGCGCGGTCCAGGAACGCCCAGCTGATCTGGCCGCGTGAGATCGCGACGACGCGGCCGCGCCGGTCCAGCACGAAGGTCTCCGGCAGCTTGTTGGTGCCGAACTCGCGCGCCAGCCTGGTGCCGACATCACTGACCGACGGGAAGGCGAGCTTGTAGCGCCGCTGGAAGGCGCGGGCGTCAACCGGCGGGTCGTCATACGTCGCCCCGAGCACCGTGCCGAGCTGCTCGCGCTGCAGTCGCCGCTGTGCGCGGTTCAGCACTGGCGCCTCGTCACGACATGGCTCGCACCAGTGCGCCCAGAAGTTGAGGACGACGATCCGGCCACGCAGATCACTGAGGCTGGTCGAACCGCTGCCGGCCAGATTCGGCCGCTGCATCGTCGACGCGGGAGCCGCCGGGCGCTCGCCGCGCTTGACGGCGTCATCGAGTGTCGCGTCGGTTCCTCCGGCCACCATTCCGTAGCCGAGCAGCACGATCAGCGCCGTGGTCAGGACGACGGCGACGGCGGGGACGATCGAGCGACGCTGACGATCAGGCACGAGGACCACAGGGTAGAGCGGCAGGTAGACTCGCGGCCGCAAGCGCGGGTGTAGCTCAGTTGGTAGAGCGTTGGCTTCCCAAGCCAAAGGTCGCGGGTTCGACCCCCGTCGCCCGCTTGCCGCGGCGGGCCGCGATATCTGTCCAGCCCCCGCAGGCAAAGACCTCGCGGTGCCGATCAGCTGAGTATGGGCGCCCGCCTGTGGACAGCCGATGCCTGCCGTGCCCTGACGGCGGTCGCGGCGTGCGCGCTGGTGCTGGGTGGCGCTGCGCCGGCGCAGGCTGATCTGCCGCCGACGATCGGTGCACACACCTGCGTGGCAAAGACCGACCAGACCGTCCGCTGCTGGGGGGCCAACGAGTCCAACCAACTCGGCGCACCGACGCTGGTCGACAGCCACCATGCGCCGGTGGCGCGCTGGCCGCTGCCTGTGCAGCCGGCCGGCCTCACCGACGCCGTCGCGGTCGCCAACGGTGGGCAGTTCTCCTGCGCGCTCCGCGTCAGCGGCCGTGTCTCCTGCTGGGGCAACGGCATGCTCGGGCAGCTCGGATCGCCGTACAACGCCCTCGCGGGTGCTCCCGTCACGGTCTACGACGACGACGCCGTTGCGATCTCGGCGGGCTACGGGCATGCGTGCGCCGTGCGCTCGGGCGGCACGGTTGTCTGCTGGGGCTGGAACGATTTTGGCCAGCTCGGTAACGGCACCACGACGTCGTCGTATACCCCCGTCTCGGTTCCCGGACTCGACCACGTCGTCTCGGTCTCTGCGGGGCTGGTGCACACCTGCGCCATGCGCGACGACAAGAGCATCCGTTGCTGGGGTGACGACCAGTACGGCGAGCTCGGCGACGGCATCCAGACGCCGAGGAGGACGACACCGGCCGGCGCCGTGCTCGGGATCGACAACGCTGTCCAGGTCGTTGCCGGCTACGCGCAGTCGTGCGCGCTGCTGACCGACAAGTCGGTGCGCTGCTGGGGCGTCGATCTGGCTTCGGCGCTCGGCGGTGGCCCGCCGAACGTGCACCTGATGCCCACCGCCGTGCCCGGCGTGTCGGGTGCCACCAGGATCGGTGGGACGTTCATGTCCAACTGTGCTGTCCTGGCAACCGGCCGCGTGCGGTGCTGGGGATGGCTCGGCAGCTTCAGTGGCAGCGGCCCAGCCGACGACCCGACGGCGATCCTGTCGGCGACGAACCAGGTCTCAGGCATTACCGACGCGGTTGACACGATCACCACCATGGCACCGGACCACATCTGCGTCGTCCGCGCCGGCGGCACGGTCAGCTGCTGGGGCGGCGGCATCTACGGCAGCCTCGGCAACGGCAAGACGGCGATCGCGACCGAGCCGACGCCGGTGACCGGCGTGACCACCGCCACGGGGCTGAGCGTCGGCAGTCAACACGCCTGCGTGCGCGTCAGCACGGGCGCCGCGCGCTGCTGGGGTACCGGCCAATACGGGCGGCTCGGCAACGGCTCGACCGCCGACCGCGACAGCCCCGTCAGCGTGAGCAGCATGACCACGGCGACCCAGGTATCGGCAGGGGACAAGCACAGCTGCGCCGTGACCGCCAGCGGCAGCGTTCGCTGTTGGGGATACAACGGCAACGGGGTACTCGGAAACGGCAACTACACAGAAGCGGACACACCCACACAGGTTTCGAACATCAGCACCGCGACGGCAGTGGCGTCCGCGAGCACCCATGCGTGTGCGCGCCTGCAGGACGCCACCGTGCAGTGCTGGGGCTACAACGACGGCGGCAAGCTCGGTGACGGCACGACCAGCCCCACGACGATGCCTGTCACGGTCGTCGGCCTGAACACCGTGGACGGCTTCGGAACCGTGACCGCGACCCCGGCCGCCATCGCCACCGGCGGCGACGCCAGCTGTGCGCTGATGACCGACGAGGCTGTCAAGTGCTGGGGCGCCAACCAGGGCGGCAACGTGACCTCGCCGACGACGGTCACCGGACTCGACTACGTCACCTCGATCTCCGTCGGCAACCTGCACGCGTGTGCGGTCGTCGCGAGTGACGGCGTCGTCTGCTGGGGCGACAACACCTACCACCAGATCGGTGACGGCACGACGATTGCCAGTGCGACCCCAGTCGCCGTCGCCGGCGTCGGCAATGCGACGATGGTCGCCGCCGGCCGCAAACACAGTTGCGCGACGATCAGCGACGGCAGCGTCAAGTGCTGGGGCAGCAATGACGCCGGTCAGCTGGGGAGCGCGGATACGACCGCGACAACGGGGACGCTGACGTTTGCTTCGCCGGCGGTGGCCGTCGGTGTGGGCGACTACACGAGCTGCGCGCTGCTGACCAATCAGACCGTGCAGTGCTGGGGCAGCGGCGTCTCCGGGCAACTCGGCGACGGCGCGATGCCGGCCGGCCATGGGCGGCAGCTGGTGCCGACGGACGTGATCGGCCTGTCGGGCGTGGTCGTGCCGCTGGCCCCGGTCACGCCACCCGCACCCGTGCCCGCGCCGGTTCCGGACCCGGTGCCCGATCCACCCGCGCCGCCGGCCGTCCTCGCGCCGCTGCCCAAGCCGATCCCGCAGGTGCAGCTGGTCGGCCGCAAGGTGATCTTCACGCTGTTCCGCGTGCTGCCCAAGGGCAAGAAGTGCAGCGCGAAGACCCAGATCACCGTGATGGTCCGCGTCAAGGGCGTCAAGAAGCCGGTGATCAAGAAGCTCAAGCTCAAGCAGATCAAGAAGCCGAAGAAGATCTGCACGCTGAACGGCACGGTCGCGCTGCCGCCGAAGGGCGCCAAGGTCAAGAGCGTCAAAGTCACGCTGGCGGCCAAGAAGAAGCTGCGGACGCGCGTGATCAACGTACGCCGCACGAAGAGCTAGCGGCTCTGCGGCTAGGGTTCGGCGCTGTGCGGCCGCGCCTTCCACGCAACGTCATCGTGCTGTCCTGGGTCAGCTTCTTCCAGGACGCCGCGTCCGAGCTCGTCTACCCGATCATGCCGCTGTTCCTGACCGGCACGCTCGGGGCGCCCGCCTCCGTCGTCGGGCTGATCGAGGGTGTGGCCGAGGCCACCGCCGCGATCGGCAAAGCCGTCTCCGGCAGGTTGGCGGACCGTTTCCGGCGCAAACCGATGATCGCACTCGGCTACGGCCTGTCGTCGCTGTCGAAGCCGGTGCTCGGCCTCGCGGGCGCGTGGCCGGTGGCGCTTGGCGCACGCTTCTTCGACCGTGTCGGCAAGGGCATCCGCACGAGCCCGCGCGACGCGCTGATCGCCGCCGACACGCCGCCGGAGATCCGCGGACGCGCGTTCGGCTTCCACCGCGCTGCGGACACGGCGGGCGCGATCGTCGGCCCGTTGCTCGGGCTGGCGCTGTACGAGCTGCTGGATCACGATCTGCGCACGGTGCTGTTTGCCGCGGCGGTGCCCGGCGTGATCAGCGTCGCCCTGATCGCGTTCGTGCGGGAGAGCGAGCGGCCGGCAGCACCTGCGCCGGCAGCCGGCGTGCCGTCGCGTCATCCCCTGCCGCGGCACTACTGGCGCGTCGTCGCTGTGCTGGCCCTGTTTGCGCTGCTGAACTTCTCCGACGCGCTGCTGATCCTGCGCGCCCACGAGCTGGGGCTCGGCTTCGCGAGCATCATCCTCGTCTACGCGCTGTACAACACCGCGTACGCGGCGCTCAGCCTGCCTGCCGGCATCGTCAGTGATCGCATTCCGCGGCGGATCGTCTACGCCACGGGGCTGCTGGTGTTCGCTGTCGCCTACACCGGCCTTGGGCTGGTGCACGACGCCGCCTGGGTCTGGCTCCTGCTGCCGCTCTACGGCGCCTACACGGCGCTGACCGACGGTGTCGGCAAGGCGTGGATCTCCGACCTCGTGCCGGACACGGCCCTCGGGACCGGTCTCGGCAACTTCCAGGCGATCCTCGGTGGCTGCACGCTGGTCGCCAGCCTCTGGGCGGGGCTGGCGTGGGGTGGGGACGGGCGGCTGCCGCTCGTGGTGTCGGGGGTCGGCGTCGGCGTGCTGGCCGTGGTGCTGCTGGCCGCCGGGCGGCGGCTGGACGCGCCCGCCTAGGCCGGTACGGCCGTGACGACCACGTTGTCGCGGTAGTGGCCGGTGGCGAAGTTGAACGGCCCGCCACAGCTGACGAGCGCGAGCCGCCGGTCGCCGGTGCGCCGGAACAGCCAGTCCGGCAGCTTGCTCTTCGCCACCGTCCGGACGCGCGTGATCTTGTAGGTCACGTGTTTGCCAGTCGTCAGCGTCACGACGATGCGCTGACCGCGCTTGGCCGACGAGAGCTTGTTGAAGATGCCGGGGCCGGCAGCGGCGCTGTCGATATGCCCGCCGATCAGCGTGGTGCCGTGATCGTCGGTGGGGGCGGCGCCGTCCTTCCACCAGCCGCTGCGCTTGATGTTGGTCGGCACGTCCACCTCGCCGCGCTTGTTGATGCCGACGGCATCAACCGGGCCTTTGATCTTGAGTGCGTCGATCCGGATGCTGCTCGGCGCCGGGCCGACGCTCTTGCGGGCGTCATCGGCGGGCTTCGGGCCGCTGGTCGCCGCCGTGCGCGCCGACGCCGGCGGCGTGCTGCGGCCCGTCTGGATCAACGGCATCCCGAGCGACGTCTCGGCCTCTTCGCCGCAGGCGGCCTTCGCGCCGCGCACGAGCGCGGAGGAGACGACGCGCTCACGGAACGTGTAGAAGCCGGCGCGCGGGATCGTGGTCTTCGGGCTGCTGTAGGTGCCGTCCTTGGCCGCCTTGATCGTGACCGTGGACAGCGCCTTGCCGCTGCAGCTGATCGCTGCGCGCGTGCGGAACGGACCGAAGAGGTCCACGCGCACCGTCACCGGCTGATCGCCGGTGCCGCTGAGCTTGACGTGGTCGAACAGCTGCGAACCCGGCCTCACGGCGGCGCTCGACGCAACCGTTGTCACGACCGGCTCGAACTTCGCGATCGCCGTCTCGGCCGCCGCACCGCAGGTTCCCTGCCGTGCCGCGATGCCGGTGGCGGCGTTCAGCGACTCGACGTAGGTGTAGTAGCCGGCGCCGGGCAACGTGAACGGCTCGGTCGGATACGTGCCGTCACCGTTCGCGGTCACGCTGCCGGTCCAGGCGGGCGTGCCGTCGCAGGTGATCGCGTCCTTGCTCGCGAACGGGCCGTAGAGCTTGACGTCGACGGTCGCCTTCAGCGCACCGAGGCCGGAGACGATCACGTTGTCGGACAACGGCTTGCCCGGCGCGGTCTGCGCCTCGCTGACCTTGGTGCTGACGACCGGGTCACCGCGCACGACGGTGGTCTCCGACAGCTCGCCGCAGGTCGTCTGCACGCCCTTGATCGATGCCGACTCGGCGATCGACTCGCGGTAGGTGTAGTAGCCGGGCGTGGTCAGCGTCGCGGGTTCCGTGACGTAGCTGCCGTCAGCCGCTGCGGTGAAACTGCCGCTCCATGCCGGCGTGCCGTCACAGACCGGTGCGTCCAGCGCGCCGAACGGTCCGTACAGCGCTGCCTGCACCGTGACGGTCTGCCCCAGCAGGCCGCTGACGAGCACGCTGTCGGTGACCGTGGCGCCGGGCGAGATCAGGTTGCTGGAGATCTGCGTGATCACGGTCGGTTGCACCTGCACCACGACGGTCTCCTCGTCCGGCACGCAGGGCGTCGTCACGCCCACCACCGACGTCGTTGTCGGCACGGTGATCTGGTAGCCGTACCAGCCGAGGCCGCTCAACGCCGTCGCCGGCGTGACCGTGTCACCGACCGCGGCGGTGATCGTCTGCGCGGCGATCGGGGTGCCGGTGCAGGCGATCGAGTCGCGCGAGGGGAAGGGCCCGTAGAGCTTCACATCGACCGGTGACGTCCAGCCGGTCGGCGGACCGCTGATCGTGATCTTGTCGGTCGAGGCGCCGCCCGGCGCCAGCGAGCGTGGCGTGGCCTCGGTCGTGACCGTGGCCTGGGCAGGGGTCACGTCCTCCGACAGCACGAAGGAGCGATCGGTCGACGCGACCGAAACGAGGCGCTGGCCGCTCTTCGCCGCGCCGCCCTTCTGCCCCGAGCTGCTGGTCGGGACGTACATCGTCGGTGCGTTCGCCGGCAGGTCGGCGGCGGTGGCGGTGACGCGCAGGCCGTCGCCGCTGGTCGGCGTGTAGGCGAGCGTGACCGACCCGTCGCCGTCGGTGACGAGGTTCTTCGGCAGGCCGCTCGCGCCCTTGGCGCTGAGCGCCACCGACACACCGGCGACCGCGTAGCCCTTCGTCGTGCGCACGCGGACCGTCAGCTTGGTGGCCTTGCCGACGTCCAGCTGGTCACTCGTCGCCACGGTCACCTCGACCGGGTCATCGAGGCGCTCGGTGTACTTGACAATCTTGTTGTAGGCGTTCAGCACGCCGCTGCCGCCCGCTGCCGGCGCGATCTCGCCGGGGGCGCCGTCACCCATCAGGCTGTGGACGTACATCATCACCGCGCCCTGCTGATCAGCGTCGTTGGAGCGGCCGTAGCGCCACAGCGCGACGTTCATGCGGCGCAGCTTCTGGGCGGAGACCTTCTCGCCGTCGCGGTTCTTGAGGCCGTCGGTCGAGCGCTTCTCGTACTTGTAGGCCTTGCCCGGGTACCAGTAGCGAAGGTCGATGCAGAAGGTCGGATCGGACTCGTTCGGCACGGCCTTGCGGTAGTCGCCGAACCAGCGCGGCCCGAACTTGTAGTTGACGTACTTGCCGACGCCGTTCGTGCCGCAGGTGTTCCTGCCCGCCTTGGAGCACGGATCGGCGTTGTTCGGCGGTTCGGCGCCGGCGGCGATCGCCGGCAGCACGAGGCTGCAGCAGGCGATCAGGGTCGGCAGAAACGCGCGCGCGGGGAGAGAAAGCACCGGCGAGTCCTACCAGCCGGTTCGGACACCGCTGAACCGTGACATCAAATGGTGTGAGCGGTGGCACAGCCGACGACTCGACACCCTGTCATGCTCGCGTCCATGTCCGAGGAGCAGACCGCTGTGGAACACGTCGACGTCTTGATCATCGGGGGAGGCATCTCCGGGATCGGCGCGGCCTGTCAGCTCGCCACCGAGTGTCCCGGCAAGTCCTATGCCGTGCTCGAGTCGCGCAGCGCGACAGGCGGTACCTGGGACCTGTTCCGCTACCCGGGCATCCGCTCGGACTCCGACATGTTCACGCTCGGCTACGGCTTCCGGCCCTGGCTGGGCGACAAGATCCTCGCCGACGGCCCGTCGATCCGCGACTACATCCGAGAGACCGCGCACGACTACGGCGTCGATGATCACATCCGCCTCGGTCACAAGGTGCTGAACGCCGACTTCTCGACCGCCGAGCAGCAGTGGACGGTCACGATCGAGCGCACCGACACCGGTGAGCAGTTGCAGATGACGTGCGACTTCCTGCACGCCTGCACCGGCTATTACCGCTACGACGAGGGCTTCACGCCCGAGTTCCCGGGCCGTGACCGCTTCAAGGGCCAGATCGTGCATCCACAGCAATGGCCGGAGGACCTCGACTACAGCGGCAAGCGCGTCGTCGTGATCGGGAGCGGTGCGACCGCGATCACGCTCGTTCCCGCGATGGCGGAGAAGACCGCGAGCATCACGATGCTGCAGCGCTCACCCACCTACGTCCTTTCCGTGCCGGAGTCCGACGGCATGGTGCGGACGCTGCGCCGCGTCCTGCCGGCCAAGGCCGTGCATCCGATCATCCGCTGGCGCAACGTCGGCCTGAGCATGGGCATCTACGGCATCAGCCGGCGTTGGCCCGGCGCGATGAAGTGGTTCGTGCGCCGCGGCGTCGCGTCCCAGCTGCCGGAGAACTACCCGGTGGACGTGAACTTCAAGCCCAAGTACGACCCGTGGGACGAGCGGCTGTGCGTCGTACCCGACGGTGATCTGTTCCGGGCGATCCGCCACGGCAAGGCCGAGATCGTCACCGACACGATCGACACCTTCACCGAGAAGGGCATCCTGCTCGACTCCGGCAAGGAGCTGGAGGCCGACATCATCATCACCGCGACCGGCCTCAACGTGCTGCTGCTCGGCGGGGCCACAGGCTCGGTGGACGGCGTGCCGATCAACCCGCCGGAGACCGTGATGTACAAGGGCATGATGCTGTCGGGCGTGCCGAACTTCGCGATGGTCGCCGGCTACACCAACGCCTCGTGGACCCTGAAGGCCGATCTGGTCAGCGGCTACGTGTGCCGGCTGCTCAACTACATGGACGAGCACGGCTTCGGCATCGCAACGCCGCGCGCCCCCGGCCCGAGCGTCGGCCGGGAACCGATGATTGACCTCGCCTCCGGCTACGTCCAGCGCGCACTGGACCAGATGCCCAAACAGGGCACCGAGGAGCCGTGGAAACTGCGTCAGAACTACCCGTACGACCTGCGGCTGATGCGGCGCGGGCCGGTTGACGACGAGATGGACTTCTCGCCGAAGCTGGCGCGCGCTGATGCGGCGCCGCGGCCGACCGTCGCCGCCTAGCGCGCCTCGCTCGCAATACTGGCGGCGTGAACTTCGTCAGTGACGTCCTCGGACGACAGGATCCTGACGCGCCGGCGCTGATCGAGCTGGCGCGTGATGGTACGCGCCGCGTCTGGACGTTCGCCGAGGTGATCGAGCACAGCGGTGCGCTGGCAGCGACGTTCGTCGCGCGCGGTGTGCAGCGCGGTGACGTGGTGATGACCCTGATCGGCAATCGGCCGGAGTGGGTTCTGGCGATGGTCGCGGCGTTCCGGATCGGCGCGGTCGCGTTGCCGTGCAACGAGCAGCTGCGCGCGCACGACCTGGAGCTGCGGATCGCCACGGCGCGGCCGCGGCTCGTGTTGGTCGATGAGCGTGATGTGGGGCCGCTCACCGAGGCGCTCGGCAGCTTCCCGGCGGACGAGCGGCCTGTCGTCTGCACGATCCCCGACGCGGCGCTGCACGACCCGGCGGCGCTGGCCGCGCCTGCCCCGGCCGAGCTCGGGCCCGAGGATCCGTGCCTGATCACCTTCACCTCAGGCACCACCGGTGAGGCCAAGGGCGTGCTGCACGGGCAGCAGTACTGGGCCGGGCAGGCCGCGCAGGCCAAGCACTGGCTGGACGCGCGCGACGGTGATCTGGTGTGGTGCACGGCGGCCAGCGGTTGGTCGAAGTCCGCCCGCAACGTCTTCCTGGCGCCGTGGCTGTGCGGCGCGACCGCGCTACTGCACGACGCACGGTTCGACCCGGACGCCCGGCTCGCGATCGTCGAGGCCGAAGGCGTCAACGTGCTCTGCATGGCGCCGACCGAGTACCGCGTGATGGCGAAGCGGACCACGCTGCGCGCCGTGCCGTCGCTGCGGACGCTGGTGGCGGCAGGCGAGGCGCTGAACCCCGAGGTGCTGCACACCTGGGAGGCCGCGACCGGGCTTGCGATCCGTGACGGCTATGGGCAGACGGAGACCGGGCAGCTGACCGGCACCGCCGCGGGCGTTGCGCCGAAGCCCGCCTCGATGGGCCCTGCGGTTCCCGGCATCCGCCTCTGGATCGAGGATGGCGAGCTCTTGGCCGACCCGGCGACGATCCCGACCTTCTTCCTCCGCTATCTGGGCGAGGAGCCGCCGCCGGCGGGGGCGCCGTGGCGCACCGGCGACCTCGTGCACCAGGATCAGGACGGCTGGTACTTCTTCGAGGGGCGGGCCGATGACGTGATCATCTCGGCCGGGTATCGGATCGGCCCGTTCGAGGTGGAGTCTGCGCTGGTGGCGCACGCCGCTGTGGCCGACGCCGCCGTGGTCGCGGCGCCCGACGAGGAACGTGGCTCGGTGGTGCGGGCCGTCGTGGTGCTGCGCGACGACTACGAGCCGGGTGAGGCGCTGGCGCGCGAGCTGCAGGAGCACGTCAAGGCGGTGACGGCGCCATACAAGTACCCGCGGATCGTGGAGTTCGTCGAAACGCTGCCGAAGACCAGCAGCGGCAAGATTCAGCGCGCTCTGCTGCGCTAGCCCATCCGTCCGCGGGGCGTTGCCCGCCCTGCAAGCCACGTCGATAACGAGGGTATGCGCTCCGCGCTCAGGGTTCTCCGTGCCTGCCTGTCGTCCGCCGCGTTCACGCTGCTGCTGGCCCCTGTCGCGCATGCCGTGGCGACGTCCGCGAGCCCGATTTCCGCGTACGGCCAGTCCACCTGCGTTGTCCTGTCCACCGATGGCTCCGTGCGCTGCTGGGGGCAGGGGCCGCTCGGCGACGGCACGTCCAACTACTCGAGCACACCGGTTGTCGTCACGGGCCTCACGGGCGCAACGGCGGTTGCGCGCGGTGCAACGCACGCCTGTGCTCTGATCGGGGCGGTCCACCGGGTGAAGTGCTGGGGCTTTAACAGCCAAGGGCAACTCGGCACCGGCAGCAACGACTTCGCCTGGACACCCGTCCTTGTTCCCGGGCTGACGACGGCGATCGCGGTCGGCGCCGGCTACCAGCACTCCTGCGCGGTGCTGACGGGCGGCGCCGTCAAGTGCTGGGGCGCGGGCGGCAGCGGCCAGCTCGGCAACGGCGGGGCCGTGGACTCGACCACACCCGTGACGGTCACGGGCCTGACCACTGCGACCGCGGTCACCGGCGGCGTCAACTTCACATGCGCCCGCCTGACCGGCGGCACCGTGAAGTGCTGGGGCGACAGCTACGGCAGCACGCCGACGCTCGTCGCCGGTGTCAGCGGCGTGGTCACGCTCGCGGCGGGCCCGTACCACGTGTGCGCGCTCCTGACCGGCGGCACCGTCAAGTGCTGGGGCGCCGGCACCGAGGGGCAACTCGGTGACGGTCTCGGCGCCGACTCCACGACGCCCGTCACGGTCACCGGCGTCAGCGGCGCCACCGCGATCGCGGCCGGCGACAACCACTCGTGCGCAGTCCTCACCGGCGGCGGCGTGCGCTGCTGGGGCCGCGGCCGCGAGGGGCAGCTCGGCAACGGCGCGACCACCAGCTCCACGACCGCCGTGACCGCCAGCGGCGTGACCGATGCCACCGCCGTTGTTGCCGGCACGGGGCACTCCTGCGCCCTGCGGTCGGGCGGCGGCATCACCTGCTGGGGCTACGACAACTATGGGCAGCTCGGGAACGGCGTCAGCGCCGACAGCGCGACCGCGGTCGACACCGGCCTCACCGACGCGGTCGCGCTGACGGTCGGCAGCAGTCACAACTGCGCGCTGCGAGCCGGGGGCGCTGTGGCCTGTTGGGGACTCGGGACCTCCGGCGAGCTCGGTCAGGGTTCGGTCGCGAGCTCCGGCAGCCCGGTCGCCGTCTCGGGCGTGAGCGGCGCGGTTGCGGTGTCCGCAGGCGGCAGCCATTCCTGCGCGGTCATCACCGGCGGGACCGTCAAGTGCTGGGGACGCGGCATCGAGGGTCAGCTCGGCAATGGTGCCGGGACCGACAGCGCGACGCCCGTGACCGTCACCGGCGTGAGCGACGCCGTTGCCGTTGCGGCAGGGGGAATGTTCAGCTGCGCGCTGCTGTCCGACCACAGCATCACCTGCTGGGGCGCTGGCTACTCCGGCGAGCTCGGCGACGGCTCCAACCACCAGAGTCTCGTTCCGGTGCCCGTCTCCGGCATCGGTGACGCCACCGCGATCTCGGCCGGGGCCCACCACAGCTGCGCGATCGTCACCGGCGGCGCGGTGCAGTGCTGGGGGCAAGGGACCTCCGGACAGCTCGGCAACGCCGCCGCGGCGAACTCGGCGACTCCGGTGCCGGTCGCCGGCGTGGCCGTGAGCGACCCAGACCTGAGCGGCGCGACGGCGATCGTCGCCAGCTCCGAACACGCCTGCGCGGTCGTGGTAGGCGGTGCGCTGCGGTGCTGGGGCACCGGACTCCAGGGCGCGTTGGGCAAGTACGGCGTCACCGCCAGCACCCGTCCCGTCGCCGTGACGGGTCTGAGTGGCGCCACGGCCGTGGCGTCGACGAACATGCACACCTGCGCGCTGCTCACCGGTGGCTCCGCGCAGTGCTGGGGTTGGGGCTTCCAGGGGCAGCTTGGCAATGGGACGACCGCGTCGTCCGGGACACCCGTCGCCGTCATCGGCCTTTCCGACATGACGGCAATCGGCGCGGGCTTTCGCCACTCCTGCGCGCTGTTCAGCGGCGGCGCCGTCGGCTGCTGGGGGAACGGCGCGGACGGCCAGCTCGGTGACGGTGCGATGCCGACCGGCCACTTCGCGGTGCTGCCGGATGCGACAGCGGTCAGCGGTGTGTCCGGCGTCGCGGCGCTGTCGATTCCGACTGATCCCGAACCCGTCACGCCGACACCGACACCGGACCCGACGCCGAACCCGACACCGGATCCGCCGCCCAGCACCACGCCGACGCCCGCGCCGCCGGCCGCCGTCACGGACCCCCCAGCGCCGGCCGACCCGGGACCGACCGTGCTGAGCCCGCCCGCGCCGCCCGTCAAGGCAATGCCGATGGTCGCCCTGATCGGCAGGAAGCTGATCTTCACCAAGTTCCTTCTACGCGGCCGCCGCGGCTGTCCGAAGTCGGTGCGCGTGGCCGTTGTGGTCAAAGGCGTGCGCAAGCCGGTGCTGAAGACGCTGCGCGTGCGCAAGGTCGGCACGACCTGCCTGGTCAGCGCCACCGTGACGCTGCCGCCGAAGGCGAGCAAGGTTCGTAGCGTCAAGCTCACGCTGACCGGCAAGGCGGTCGCACGCCGCAGCCTGAGCGTCCGCCGTTAGCCGGGACTGGCCAGCGGTCCGCCGTTGGCGTTAGCGTCCGGACTCGATGCTCGGACTGCCCGAAGGTACGGAGGCGCTGCTGTTCGACCTGGACGGGGTGCTGACCAAGACCGCGGTCGTGCACACCGCGGCGTGGAAGGCGATGTTCGACGCGTTCCTCGCCGGGCGTGGTCTGCCGGAGTTCACGGAGGCCGACTACCTCGAGTACGTGGACGGCAAGCCGCGACCGGACGGCATCACGAGCTTCCTCGCCTCGCGCGGCATCGTGCTGCCGGTCGGTGCACCGGACGACCCAGCGGAGGCCGAGACCGTGCACGGCCTCGGTGCGCGCAAGAACGCGCTGGTGCTCGAGATCATCGACCGCGACGGCGTCGAGGCCTACGACGACGCGGTGGTGTACCTCGACGCAGCCGCGAAGGCGGGGGCGCACCTCGCGGTCGTCTCCTCCAGCGCCAACTGCCGCCGCGTGCTCGAGGTCGCCGGCCTGGCGTCGCGCTTCCCGCTCGTCGTCGACGGCGTCGTGATCGCGCGTGAGGGGATCCGCGGCAAGCCGGCGCCCGACTGCTTCCTGCTGGCTGCCCGTGAACTCGGTGTCGCGCCCGCCAATGCCGCGGTCTTCGAGGACGCGCTGTCCGGCGTCAACGCCGCGCGCGACGGCGCGTTCGGCACGGTCGTCGGCGTCAATCGGGTCGACGCCGCAACCGGTGAAGCACTCGCGCGCGGTGGCGCAACGATCGTTGTCTCAACCCTGACCGAACTCCTGGAGCCCGCATGACCACACCGATCACCCCGCAGCACCCGGTCGAGCCCTGGGCCGTCCGGGAGACCGGAATCGATCTCGACAAGCTCGCTCAGAACGAATCGATCTTCGCGGTCGGCAACGGGCATATCGGGATGCGCGGCAACCTCGACGAGGGTGATCCCTCGGAGATCGCGGGCACCTATCTGAACGGCGTGCACGAGTCACGGCTGCTGCCCTACGCGGAGAACGCGTTCGGCAACCCCGAGGCGGGCGAGACGGTGCTCAACGTCACCGACGGCAAGCTGCTGCGCCTGATGGTCGGCGACGAGCTGTTCGACGTGCGGCACGGCGAGCTGCTGGAGCACGAGCGGGTGCTCGACTTCCGCGAGGGCGTGCTGAAGCGCAACGCCGTGTGGCGCTCGCCCGCGGGCCCGACCGTGCGCGTCAGCTCGACCCGGCTCGTCTCGTTCGCGCAGCGCGGCACCGCCGCGGTGCTGTACGAGGTGCAGGCTGTCTCTGAGGATGTGCGCATCGTCGTGCAGTCCGAGCTGGTGGCCAACGAGGACGGCTACGACGACGTTGCGATCCCCGCCGAGGATGACCCGCGCAAGGCGGCGATGCTGGTGGACGCGCTGGTCGCTGAGGAGCAGTTCGAGCACGGCGACACGGTGCTGCTGATCCACCGCACGCGGCGCAGCAAGATCCGCATGGCGGCAGCGATGGCGCACGCCGTCGATGGGCCTGACGGGATGGAGATCGACACCGATGTCGTCAGCGACGTCGGCCGCGTCACGATCGCCGCCGACATTCCCAAGGGGCAGACGCTGCGCGTGCTGAAGTTCATCGCCTACGGCTGGTCGGCACACCGCTCGCTGCCCTCGGTGCGCGCCCAGGTGCTCGGCTCCTTGGCCGAGGCACGGCACACCGGCTGGCACGGCCTGTGTGAAGCCCAGAAGGACTACCTGGACCAGTTCTGGGCCAATGCCGACGTGGAGATCGACGGTGACCCGGAGCTGCAGCAGGCGGTCCGCTTCGCGCTCTTCCACTGCCTGCAGGCCGGCGCGCGCGGTGAGCGGCGCGCGATCGCCGCCAAGGGGCTGACCGGCTCCGGCTACGACGGTCACGCGTTCTGGGACACCGAGACGTACGTGCTGCCGCTGCTCACGTACACCGCCCCGCAGGCGGCAGCCGACGCGCTCGGCTGGCGCTTCGATTGTCTCGAGGCCGCCTATGAGCGCGCCCACCAGCTCGGCCTCGAGGGCGCCGCCTTCCCGTGGCGCACGATCACCGGGCGCGAGTGCTCGGGCTACTGGCCCGCCGGCACCGCCGGTTTTCACATCAACGCCGACATCGCCGACTCGGTGCTGCGGCTGCAGAAGGCGGTCGACGACGAGGACTGGGACCGCAACATCGGCCTGCCGCTGCTGGTCGGCACGGCGCGGCTCTGGGATTCGCTCGGCCACTTCGACCTCAAGGGCCACTACCGCATCTCGGGCGTGACGGGGCCGGACGAGTACAGCGCCCTGGTCGACGACAACGTCTACACCAACCTGATGGCGGCGCGGAACCTGATCGGCGCCGCCGAAGCGGTGGACCGCTTCCCGGTCGAGGCCGCCGGCCTGGGCGTCAGCGCCGACGAGCAGGAGAAGTGGCGTGTCTCCGCCGCGGCGATCTACGTGCCGTTCGATGACGTGCTCGGCGTGCATCAGCAGGCTGACGGCTTCACGCATCACGCCGTCTGGGACTTTGAGAACACGCCGCCCGAGCATTACCCGCTGCTGCTGCACGCGCCGTATTTCGATCTTTATCGCAAGCAGGTCGTCAAGCAGGCGGATCTCGTGTTCGCGCTGTACTGCTGCGGCGAGCATTTCGAGCCGGAGCAGAAGGCCAAGGACTTCGCGTACTACGAGAGCATCACGGTGCGCGACAGCTCCCTGTCGGCGGCCGTGCAGTCGATCGTCGCGGCCGAGACCGGGCACTTGGACCTCGCGTACACGTACATGTGTGAGACGGCGCGGGTGGACCTCGACGATCTCGCCGGCAACACCAAGGACGGGCTGCACATGGCGTCGCTCGCGGGCGGCTGGCTGGCGCTCGTCGCCGGCTTCGGCGGCTTCCGCGATCAGGGTCTCGTGCCGTCCTTCGCGCCACGCCTGCCGGCGGCGATCTCGCGGCTGCGTTTCCGGCTGACGATCCGCGGCTCGCTGCTGGTCGTGACGATCGGCGGCGGCGAGGTGGAGTACAAGGTGCAGACTGGCCCGACGCTGGCGATCGTGCACGAGGGCGAGACGATCGAGCTGTCACGCGGTGCTGCCGTGTCACGGCCGCTGGTGCCACCGCCGGTGCATGAGCCACCGACGCATCCGGTCGGCCGCGAGCCCGGCGTCTACCACCGCAGGCTGGACGGGCGGCTGTGAGCGAGGGGTCGCACCCGGCGCTCGGGCGCACCTGGCCGGCAACCACGTACGCGGTCGGCCGCGAGAAGGTCCGCGAGTACGCGCTCGCCGTCGGTGAACGTGATCCACGGTTCTTGGACGTGGCTGCAGCGCGGGCGGCCGGACATGCGGACGTGGTGGCGCCGCCGATGTTCGTGGTCGTCTATGCCGCGCCGGCGATCGGCCCGGCGCTGTTCGATCCTGAGGTCGGCATCAACTTCGCGCGGATGGTGCACGGCGGGCAGCAGTTCACGTGGCAGCGGCTCGTGGTCGCCGGCGACGAGCTGACGACGGTGTGCTCGTTCGCCGAGCACGAGGTCAAGGAGACGATGACGTTCTTCACGTTCGCCACGACGACGACGGACGCCGCGGGCTCCGTGGTGGCCGAGGGGCGCTGGACCAACATCGTGCGCGGTGGCTGACGTGACGACCTACGAACCAGGCGCGCCGCTGCCGGAGCTGCGCGTGACGCCGGACCGGTACCTGACGTACCGCTACGCCGGCGCGTCGGGGGACTACAACCCGATCCACCTCGACGAGGCGTTCGCGCACCAGGTCGGCCTGCCAGGCCGGATCCTGCACGGTCTGTGGACGATGGCCCAGGTCGCGCGGGCCGTGACGGAGGCCGCCAGCGACCCCGCGGCACTCCAGTCGCTCACGGTCGAATTCCGCGCGATGGGCGTGCCTGAGGCCGAGGTGGTGGTCGCCAGTGCGGTCGCCGACGTGCTGGATGACGGCACCGTCGTGGTCTCGTGCGAGGCGTCGCAGGGCGACGCGGCGCTGGTACGCAACGGCCGCGCGGTGCTGCGGCCGTAGCGGCGCAGGTTGTGACGTTTCCGCCGCTGGGCGGCGGAAACGTCACGGTTTGCCTGCTCGAAGGTGTCAACATCGAAACGCCGAGAGCGGCTGCGCGACGGTGTCGACCATGCCCTCGTCGCCCTACCAGGCTCGTCGCGCGGCGCAGTCTCCGGCTCGTCGGCCGCGGGTTGTCCTGCCGGCCGCGCCGCCGACGTTGCTGGCTGCCGCTGAGCGCCAGCGTTGGCTTCTGACGACCGAGCAACTCCACGCCGCGAAGGTCTCGTCGAGCGGCATCTCGCGTGCCCTGAAGGCCGGTTGGCTCACGCGTCTCTTCCACGGCGTGTATCTCGTGGGGCGTCGAGTGCCGACGACGGAGGAGCTCGATCGCGCGGGGCTCCTGGCATCCGGTCATGGTGCAGTTCTCGGCTACCGCTCCGCGGCGCGTGTGCACAAGCTCATGACCTGGGTCGGTCCTGTCGAGGTCGTTGTGCCGCACGTGCGCCGGAAGCAGCCGGGACTGCACCCTCGCAGCTCGGCGCTCACGTCCGACGAGGTCACGGTGGTCGGTGGTGTCCCGGTCACGACCGTCGCCGCGACGCTCTGCGACCTTGCCACGGTGCTGTCACCGGCGGCGCTCGCGCAGGTCGTCCACGAGGCCGAGTACCGGAACAAGCTGGCAGTGACGGAGGTGGAGCGGTTGTTGGCGCTGCATCCCCGGCGGCCGGGGTGTGGGGTCCTGCGTGAGCTGATCACTTTGAGGCGGCCGATCGTCGGCTCGCTGAATCGCGGGTTGGAGCGTCGATTCCATCGGTTTCTCGCGGAACGCGGTTATCCGCCCACGGAGCACAATGTTCCCTTCGTCATTGCCGGGGTTCAGATCTCAGTGGACGTGCTGTTCCGAATCGAGTGGCTGGCCGTGGAAATCGACGGGGACGTCCACAAGAGCGCACGCAACTTCGAGAGCGATCGCCGCCGTGACCGGCGTCTGCTGGTTGAGCTTGGCCTCCGGGTGATCCGCGTCACGGCGGCCGATCTCGATCGGCCCGACGAGCTCGACGCTGACCTACGCGCCGCCCTCGCTCGCAGGTCGTGACGTTCCCGCCGCCTGGCGGCGGGAACGTCACGGCCTGGCGCTTGTGGCTACCGCAGATGCGTCGTGTCGTTGAAGCTGCGCAGCATCCAGCGACCGGAGCCGTGCACGATCAGGCTCGAGACCGAGGTGTTCTCGACCAGGACGAAGCCGAAGCGGGGGCCGCCGCCGAGCGC
>Ga0209023_10000565_pt1 | contig 55870 bp, 45 predicted proteins | sample LakOneMetagenome_FD_187468 | JGI IMG/M metagenome (GOLD analysis project Ga0209023, IMG submission 187468) | Freshwater and sediment microbial communities from Lake Erie, Canada (SPAdes) (version 2) | ecosystem: Environmental > Aquatic > Freshwater > Lentic | place: Lake Erie, Canada... | reverse complement strand
TTTAGACGCGGAGTCGGATGAAGCGGGAACGATCTCCCGCTTCGATGGCAACTGCTTGTTTGTCATGTAAATCCTCCAGGGACATATTGTCCTCTATTTGGATGTCCATGAAACCCGGATCATCTCAGGTCTGACTTTTGGACACGGACTCAGCCGGAAAGGCAGAGCCATGTGTTGGGCGAAACGTTAATGATGAGAGATGACGGACTTATGGCTCAGCTCGTGTCTAAATGTCAGACCTGACCCCGAAGTTGCTCTTCTTAATGAAGTGGCAGGCGTAAAAAAACCGGGCCACGCGGGCCCGGTTCGATTCGGCTGATGACGCTCAGCGCGCCGCCACAGGCTGCGTCGGCTCGCTCCAGCCGCCGCCCAGCACGCGGTAGAGCGTGACCTGGTTCTGCAGGCGCTGCAGGTTGGCGGAGATCGCCGCCTGCTGCGCCTGGAACAGCGAACGCTGGGCGTCCAGCAGGTCGAGGTAGCTTGCCGCGCCGTTCTTGTAGCGCAGGTCGGCGAGATTGAAGCGGTCGGCTTCGGCCTCGGCCACGGCGCGCTGGGCGCGCAGCTGCTCGCTGAAGGTCGACTGGCCGGCCAGCGCATCCGCCACTTCGCGGAAGGCTTGCTGGATCGAGCGCTCGTACTGCGCCACGGCGATGTCGCGGCCGGCACGGGCGCTGCCCAGCACGGCGGTGTTGCGGCCGTAGTCGAAGATCGGCAGGATCGCCTGCGGCGCGAAGGTCCAGCCGTAGGAGCCGCTCTTGAACAGGCCGGAGAGCTCGGTGCTGGCGCTGCCCACCGAGCCGGTCAGCGTGATGCGCGGGAAGAAGTTCGCGCGCGCCGCGCCGATGTTGGCGTTGGCCGCGATCAGCCCCTGCTCGGCCGAACGGATGTCCGGACGGTTGGCCAGCAGGTCCGAAGGCAGGCCGGCCGGCAGGTCGGGCAGTTCGGTCTGGGCCAGGGTGGCGCCGGCCGGGCTGTCGCCCACCGGTGCGCCGACCAGCAGGGTCAGGAGGTTGATGTCCTGGGCGCGCTGGCGCTGGGTCGCGGCCAGCGTGGCCAGCGCGGTTTCCACCAGCGAGCGGGCCTGCTGCAGCTCGAAGCGCGAGGACACGCCGTTCTCGAAGCGCAGGTTGGTCAGGCGCAGCGATTCCTGGCGGGTTTCCAGGGTCTGCTGGGTGATGCGCAGCAGTTCTTCGTCCGCCAGCAGCTGCAGGTAGGCGTTGGCGACCGAGGCCACCAGGCTGATCTGGGTAGCCTTGCGCGCCTCTTCGGTGGCCAGGTACTGCGCCAGCGCCGCATCCGACAGGTTGCGCACGCGGCCGAACAGGTCGAGCTCGAAGGCGGTCACGGACAGGCCGGACTGGTACAGGCTCTCGATCGGCTGGTCTTCGCCGGTGGTCTGGCGCTGGCCGCTGATGCCGAAGCCCACCGAAGGCAGGCGGTCGGCGCGCTGGATGCGGAACTGCGAACGGGCCTGCTCGATGTTGGCGATGGCCACGCGCAGGTCGCGGTTATTGCCGAGCGACTGCTCGATCAGGCCGCGCAGGCGCGCGTCCGGGAAGAACTGCTGCCAGGCCAGGTTCACCGGCGCCTCGTTCGCCACCTGGGCGGCCGGGGCGTTGGCGGACTTGGCCAGCTCGGGGAAGGCCCCGGCCACCGGCGCCGCGGGACGCTCGTAGTTCGGCGCCAGCGACATGCAGCCCGCCAGGCTCATGGCCAGCACCAGGGGGGTCAGTTTTTTCATCGTATCGATCATGGTTGTTTTCCTTCGACTGCCGGGGCTTGTTCCGCATGGTGCGCGTACTTGTCCTGCTGGCGCTTGCTGCCCTTGAAGATCTTGCGCACGACGACGAAGAACATCGGCACGAACAGCACGCCCAGCGTGGAAGCCGTAATCATACCGCCCATCACGCCGGTACCGATCGCGCGCTGCGATGCCGAGCCGGCGCCGCCTGCGATGACCAGCGGCAGCACGCCTAGGATGAAGGCCAGCGAGGTCATGATGATCGGGCGGAAGCGCAGGTGCGCCGCCTCGATCGCCGCTTCCGCCGGCGACTTGCCCTGCGCCTGCAGGTCCTTCGCGAACTCGATGATCAGCACCGCGTTCTTCGCCGCCAGACCGATGATGGTCACCAGGCCGATCTTGAAGTACACGTCGTTCGGGTAGCCGCGCAGCATGGCCGCCAGCACGGCGCCCAGGATACCGAAGGGCACCACCAGCAGCACCGAGACCGGGATCGACCAGCTTTCATACAGCGCCGCCAGGGCCAGGAAGATCGCCAGCAGCGAGAAGGCCATCAGGATGCCCATGGTGCCGCCCGAGAGCTGTTCCTCGCGCGACTGGCCGGTCCATTCGAAGGCGAAGCCCGGCGGCAGCTTGGCTGCCAGCGCTTCCATTTCGGCCAGCGCATCGCCGGTCGAGTAACCCGGCTTGGCGTCGCCCGAGATGCTCATCGCCGGATAGCCGTTGTAGCGCAGCGTCTGCATCGGGCCGGTGACCCAGCGCGTGGTCGCGAACGAGGACAGCGGAACCGGCTGGCCCTGGACATTCAGGGCGTTCAGGCGCAGCAGGTCGTCCGGCTGCATGCGGTCCTTCGCATCGGCCTGCACCACCACGCGCTGCAGGCGGCCGGCGTTCGGGAAGTCGTTCACGTAGCTCGAGCCCAGCGAGGTCGAGATCGCGGTGTTGATCGCATCGAAGGTGACGCCCAGGGCCTGGGCCTTGTCGCGGTCGATGTCGAGCATGACCTGGGGCGCGTCTTCCAGGCCTTCCGGACGCACGCCGGTCAGGATCTTGCTCTGCGCCGCCATGCCGAGCAGCTGGTTGCGGGCTGCCAGCAGGGCGTTGTGGCCGTTGCCGCCGCGGTCCTGCAGGCGGAAGCTGAAGCCGGTGCCGCGGCCCAGTTCCGGGATCGGCGGCGGCGACAGGGCGAAGATGAAGGCGTCGCGGATGCCCGACAGGCCGCCGATGATGCGGCCGGCCAGGGCCTGGGCGCTCGAGTTCTCGCCCTTGCGCTCGTCCCAGTCCTTCAGCGGGATGAAGGCCAGCGCCATGTTCTGGCCCGCGCCCGAGAACGAGAAGCCCAGCACGCTGACCATGTTGGCCACTTCCGGCTGCTTCATGATGAAGGCTTCGGCGGTGCGCATCACTTCGTTGGTGCGTTCCAGCGTCGCGCCAGGCGGCAGCTGGATGTTGGCGATCACGTAACCCTGGTCTTCGTTCGGCAGGAAGGAGTTCGGCATGCGGGCGAAGAACAGCGTCACCAGGCCGATCACCAGCACGAAGGCGACCAGCGCGCGGCCCCAGCCGCGAATGAGCTTGCCGACCCAGCCTTCATAGCCTTTCGCGGTGCGCGCGAACTTGCGGTTGAACCAGCCGAAGAAGCCGCGCTTCTCGTGGTGGTGGCCCGCTTCGACAGGCTTGAGCAGGTGCGCGCACAGGGCAGGGGTGAGCGACAGCGCCAGGAAGGCCGAGAAGGAGATCGAGGACACCATCACGACCGAGAACTGGCGGTAGATGTTGCCGACGGCGCCGGCGAAGAAGGCCAGCGGCACGAACACCGACATCAGGACCACGGTCACGCCGATGATAGCGCCCGAGATCTGGCCCATGGCCTTGCGGGTCGCTTCCAGTGGGCTCAAGCCCTCTTCGGACATGATGCGCTCGACGTTCTCGACGACCACGATGGCGTCGTCGACCACGATACCGATCACCAGCACCATGCCGAACATGGTCAGCACGTTGATCGAGTAGCCCAGCGCCAGCAGGGTGCCCAGGGAACCGAGCAGGGCGACCGGCACGACGATGGTCGGGATGATCGTGTAGCGGAAGTTCTGCAGGAACAGGTACATCACCAGGAACACCAGCACCAGCGCTTCGACCAGGGTATGCAGCACCTGCTCGATCGAGATGTCGATGAACTTCGAGCTGTCGAACGGCACGGTGGCCTTCATCCCGGCCGGGAAGTACTTGGACAGTTCGTCCATGCGTTCGCGCACCAGGCGCGCGGTTTCGAGCGCGTTGCCGCTTGGGGCAAGCTGCACGCCGATACCGGTGGAAGGCTTGCCGTTCAGGCGCGCCGAGGTGCCGTAGGCCTGGCCGCCGATCTCGATGCGGGCCACGTCCTTCAGGCGCACGGTCGAGCCGTCCGGATTCGCGCGCAGCACGATGTTGCCGAACTGTTCGACGGTGGAGAGCTGGCCGGTCACGACCACGGTCGCGGTGATTTCCTGGCCCTTGGCCAGCGGCAGTTCGCCGATGGTGCCCGAGGCCACCTGGGCGTTCTGGCTGCGGATCGCGTTGTTGACGTCGGCCGGCGACAGGCGCAAGCCCACCAGCTTGGCCGGGTCGATCCAGATGCGCATCGCGCGCTCGGTGCCGAACAGCTGCGCGGTACCGACACCCTTGATACGCTGGATCTCGGGCAGCACCGTGCGCGAGGCGTAGTCGCCCAGCGCGATCGGGTCCCATTTCGGATCGTCCGAGGAGAGGATGGTAAACAGCAGGAAGTTCGCGCGCACCTTGTCGACGCGCACGCCCTGCTGGTTCACGGCCGCCGGCAGGCGCGGGGCCGCGCGCGACAGGCGGTTCTGGACGTCGACCTGGGCGAGTTCCGGATTGGTGCCGGTTTCAAAGGTCAGGGTGATCGAGCCGCTGCCGTTGGCGGTGCTGCTCGATTCCATGTAGACGAGACCCGGAGAGCCGTTCATCTCGCGTTCGATGACGGAGATGACGGAGTCTTCCAGGGTCTGGGCCGATGCGCCCGGATAGGCGGCATTGATCACGATCGATGGCGGAGCCACGTTCGGATACTGGGCGATCGGCAGCTGGGTGATCGATACACCGCCGATCACCATGATGAACAGCGCGATCACCCACGCAAAAATAGGGCGGTCAATGAAGAAACGTGCCATGAATTAGTCCTGTTCTTTTCCTGCGGCGCTTACTTGCCGGTCGAGGCGGTGGCCGGCGCGGCGCCGGCGGTCGAGCCCGACGGGGCCGAAGCAGGCAGCTGGCGCGCGTTGTTCGCCGCGGCCTGGCCGGCGTTGGCGGTGGCCGGAGCAGCGGGTGCGGCTGGCGCGGCCTGCGCCGACGCCTGCCATGGCACTGCCTTGACCGGGGTGCCCGGCGGCAGCATCTGCAGCTTCTGGAAGCCGTCGACCATCACGCGTTCGCCTTCCTTCAGGCCTTCGGTGACGATCCAGTTGGAGCCCTGCTGCGAAGCGATCTTCACGGTGCGCTGGGCCGGCTTGTTGTCGGCGCCGATGACCATCAGGGTGTCGCCCTGCGGACCGCCGCGGGTGACGGCCTGCTGCGGCACGACGATGCCGTTCGGGATCTGGGCCTGGGCGATGCGCACGCGCACATACTGGCCCGGCAGCAGCGCGTTGTCGGCGTTGGGCACGGTGGCGCGCAGGGTGACCTGGCCGGTGCTCGGGTCGACGGTGACGTCCGAGAACAGCAGCTTGCCGCGTGCGCCCAGTTCGGTGCCGTCGTCCAGGATCACCGTGACCGGCACGTCCTTGGCGTTGCCGCCGTTCTGGCTGGCCTGCTTGCGCAGGCGCTGCAGTTCGGAGGCCGACTGGGTGATGTTCAGGTACATCGGGTTGGTCTGCTGGATCAGCGCCAGTTCGGTCGCTTGCGCGGCCGAGACGATCGCGCCTTCGGTCACCAGCGCGCGGCCGATGCGGCCCGAGATCGGGGCGTACACATTGGCGTAGCCCGAATTGATCTGGGCGATGCGCACCTGCGCCTTGGCGGCGGCCACGGCGGCTTCGGCCTGCTTCTGGGCGGCCACGGCGTTGGTGTATTCCTGCTGGCTGATGGCGTTCGCTTCCACCAGCGGCTTGTAGCGGTTGGCCTGGGCGGCGGCCTGGGTCAGCGTCGCCTGGGCGCGGCCGACATCGGCCTGTGCGGCGGCCAGCTGGGCCTGGTAAGGCGCGGGGTCGATCTGGAACAGCGATTGACCCTGCTTGACTTCGCTACCCTCGGTGAACAGGCGCTTCAGGACGACGCCGTCGACGCGCGCACGCACTTGCGAGGTACGGACCGGCTCGGTGCGGGCCGGCAGTTCGGTCTGCAGCGCGACCGGTTCGAATCGGGTGGTGACGACACCGACTTCCGGCGCAGGCATGCCGCCGCCGGGGCCGCCTGCGGCCGGTGCAGCGTCTTTCTTGCCGCACGCCGCGAGCAGGGTCACGGCCACCAAGGTGGCGGCGGCGATCCGGCTGAGGGACAGGGTCGTGGAAAGGGAGGTGTGGTCTGAGCGCATTACGTATGCTTCCTTCTCGTTATTAAATCGACTACCGCTTGCACACACTTCGATCGCTTGCGAATCGTCACTGGCATTTGGGGACAGTCTTATATACTATCACGGCTGTATGTTTATTGCTGGAGCACCCCTTCAAATGGGAGGGCAACAAAAAAATGGCACGTAAGACGAAAGCGGAAGCTGCGGCCACCCGCGACAGCATCCTGGATGCAGCTGAAAAATTGTTTGCACAACAAGGAGTTTCAAGAACGACTTTACAGCATATTGCAAGCGCTGCGGGCGTGACGCGCGGCGCAATCTATTGGCATTTCCTGGACAAGGGCGCGCTCTTCAACGCCATGTTCGACCGCGCCAAGATGCCGATGGACGAGGCGATGCAGGTCCTCGACAACCAGCGCGACGTCAAGGATCCCTTGCAATGCCTGCGCGACGACATGATGACCGTGCTGCGCATCGTGGTCGAAGACGAAAAGGCACGCCGCGTGTTCGAGATCGCCACGCTGAAGACGGAGTTCATCGACGAGGTGGATTCGGTGCGAGCACGCCGGCGCGAATCGATCGGGCTGTGGCAGGACCGGATGGAGGGGCACCTGATGCAGGCGCAGGAGAAAGGCTTGCTGCGCGTCGGGGTGAGCGCCCGCGCGGCCGCGCAGGGCGGCTGGATCATGGTCGATGGGCTGATCCGCAACTGGATCTTCGAGCCGACCATGTTCGATTTGCAGGAGCTGGGCGGGACGGTGATCGATACCTACCTGGCCGGCCTGCGGGTGTCGTAGGGTGGACGGCTCTGCCGTCCGCGCGTTCAAATACCCGGTGAGATAACGCGCATCGTCCATTTTCCCGCTGGTTGAACGCGCGTGCGGCAAAGCCGCACACCCTACAAAAAACCCGCTTTGCAAGCGGGTTTTCTTCTTACTTCTTCAGCTCTTCGATCATCTTCTTCAGCTTGATCGAATCCGCCACGAAGGCGCGGATGCCTTCGGACAGCTTTTCGGTGCCCATCGCGTCTTCATTGAGCATGAAGCGGAAGGTCTTCTCGTCGATCGTGATCTTCTCGATGTCCGCATTCGCATCCGCCACCAGCTTGCGCTCGACCGGCGCCTCGCTGTCGGCCAGCTTCTGCAGCAGGTCCGGCGAGATGGTGAGCAGGTCGCAGCCCGCCAGTTCCAGGATCTGCGAGGTGTTGCGGAAGCTCGCGCCCATCACTTCGGTGGTGTAGCCGAACTTGCGGTAGTACTGGTAGATGCGCTTGACCGACTGCACGCCCGGATCCTCGGCGCCCTGGTAGTCCGTGCCGGTCGACTTCTTGTACCAGTCATAGATGCGGCCGACGAAAGGCGATATCAGCTTCACGCCCGCTTCGGCGCAGGCGATTGCCTGGCACAGCGAGAACAGCAGGGTCAGGTTGCAGTGAATGCCTTCCTGTTCCAGGATCCTTGCTGCGCGGATGCCTTCCCAGGTCGAGGCGATCTTGATCAAGACGCGCTCGCGCGAGACGCCGGCCTTTTCGTACAGGGCGATCAGTTCGCGGCCCTTGGCGACGGTGGCTTCGGTGTCGAAGGACAGGGCGGCATCGATCTCGGTCGAGACGCGGCCCGGCACGTACTTCAGGATCTCGACGCCGAAACCGATGAGCAGGTTGTCGACGATCTCGTCGGTGCTCGCGTGCGGCGCGTCGGCGATGGCCTTTTCCAGCAGCGGACGGTATTCCGGCTTCTGCACGGCCTTCAGGATCAGCGAAGGGTTGGTGGTCGCGTCCTGCGGCGCGTAGGCCTTGATCGACTGGAAGTCGCCGGTGTCGGCGACCACGGTGGTGTACTGCTTGAGCTGTTCGAGTTGGTTCATGGCGGAGGGGAGGGAGGTTGCGAATTAAAAATCGGTGCCGTCGATGAAGGCGGCGAGCATGTTTTCCAGGCCGGCGCGGTCTTCGTCCGAGAATCGGTCGGGCAGTGGGCTGTCGATATCGAACACGCCCAGCAGTTCGCCGTCCTTGATCACCGGGATCACGATTTCCGAGGCCGACGCGGAATCGCAGGCGATATGGCCGGGGAAGGCGTGCACGTCAGGCACGACCATGGTCTTGCGTAGGGCGGCAGTGGCGCCGCAGACGCCGCGTCCGAAGGGAATGCGGGCGCATGCGGGCTTGCCCTGGAAGGGGCCGACCAGCAGGTCCTGGCCGTCACCCTTGCGGGCCGGGACGGCGAAATAGAAGCCGGCCCAGTTCAGGTCGGCCAGGGTGTCGTAGACGAGGGCGGAAAACTGCGCGGCGTTCGCCATCAGATTGCGTTCGCCTTCGAGGACGCTCTCGACCTGGCGCACCAGCAGGGCGTAGTCGGGGCGGGAGCTGCGTTCGGGATTGATGTGCATGGCAGGGCCGTGGCGGGAACGAAAACCGCTATTTTACAGCCATCGTGGCGCGCATGCGCCGGGCGGGCGGAGGCGTTGCGCCCCGGTCCCGGTACGGCGCATGGATGAACTCCACCTCCATCCTGTCATTCTCGAGACGGAGTTTTGTGATGGTGTTCCTGGCGTACACATCGAGCTTCCCGGACAATTCGGCATGGAACAGGTGCTCGCCGTCCGTGCTGAGCAGATCCAGCTGCAGCCGGTCTCCATGGCCCGACTCGACCAGGATGGCGTTGCCATGGCAGGCAAAACTGTTGAGGTGGTCCTGGGACATGAAGACCCAGGCGCCGGTATCGAGCGCGATATGGTGCCGCTGCTTGTCGACGCGGTAGGAAGCGGGACAGTCCGCGCCGGTGCGCTCGGCCGGCGCCTGCGCCTCCCCGGCGAGGACCTCGAATGTGGCGTTCGCCCTGGCATAGGGCTTGCCGCCCACCCGCCCCCCGATCGGCGCGCCTGTCGCCAGCACCTTGCGCAGGAACTCTCCGGCATGCTGTCCGGCCCAGCCATGCCCGTCTTCGCGCTGTCCCATGCGCAGGTAGCGCCTGGCCATGACCACGCCGTCCGTCCGGTCCGTGACCACGAGCTCGGTCAGCGGCTCGACCCGCGCCCGCTCGGACCCGGTCACCGTCTCTTCGACCAGGTAGCGTGGCGCCTGGCCCTGCGCCTTCCGGATGAAGACGCTGCCGGGCCCCGCGCGGCGGTATTCCTCGCCGCGGTAGACCAGATGCGGATAATTCGCCCAGATCGCGTAAGCCAGGCTGAAATTGCCGGGATAGAGAAGTTCGTCGCCGAAGCCCGTGTGGCGCAGTTCGAAGCCCTCGACGCCACTGGCGCTGCGCATGATGGCGGGCGCGCGTTCCGAAGAACCGGTGCAGCGGTCGAGGGAGAGCAGCCCGAGGGTGCCCAGCACGGCAAGGGCCGCGAGGTAGGCGGTGCGCATCGGTATGAAGCCTGACCGGCGGACCGGTCAGCCGATGAAGGAATCGAACTGCATGTCGAATTCCTGCAGCGCCTTCTGGGCGTTCTGCATCTTCTTGCGGAATTCCGGCCCGCGCTGCAGGGCCAGGCCCACGGCCAGCACATCGATCACGACGAGATAGGCCAGGCGCGCCGAGATCGGTGTATAGGGATCGATCGCGAACACCAGGTCGATCGGGATGAACAGGGTCGCGATCTCGGCCAGCGGCGTGCCCGACGGGGCCAGCACGATCACGTCGGCGCCGCCGCGGCGCGCCAGTTTTGCCGAGCGGGTGAGCGCCGGGTTGTTGCCGCGCTGCGAAATCGCCACCACCGCATCGCCTTCGCGCAGCAGGGCCGCCGCGATCGAGTGGATCGCCGGGTCGGTGTAGGCCACCGTCGGCACGCCCGAGCGGAAGAATTTGTGCTGGGCGTCGCAGGCCACGAAACCGGAGGAACCCTGGCCGTAGAACTCGATCTTGTTGGCGCGCGAGAGGATGTCGAGCGCCTTTTGCACCAGCTCCGGCTTGAGGCTGTTGCGCAGGTCGAGCAGGGTGTTGATCGAGCGGCTGCAGATCTTGTTCACCAGGTCCGAGGCCAGGTCGTCCGGCGCCGGCTGCTCGTTCGCACCGGGCAAGGCCAGCGCCAGGCCCTGGGCGAGCTTGAGCTTGAACTCGTGCCAGCCGTCGTAGCCCAGGGTGCGGCAGAAGCGCACCACGGTAGGCTCGGACACTTGCGCGCTTTTCGCCAGCGCCGTGATATTCTGGCTGACGATGACGTTGGGCGCGGCCAGCACCGCGAGCGCGACCTTGCGCTCCGATTTGGAGAGCGAGTCGAGCTGGGTGCGGATGGAATCGAGCAGCATGGCGTCTTTTCTTGACCTTAATCTTCAGGCAGCACTTCTTCGCGCCACTGCAGGCCGTCGCGGCCGATCAGTGCGCTGGACGCCGCCGGGCCCCAGGTACCCGAGGTGTAGGGCACCGGTGCGGAATCGTCCTGCTCCCAGTGCGCGAGGATGGGTTCGACCCATTCCCAGGCCGCTTCCAGCTCGTCGCCGCGCATGAACAGGGTCAGCTGGCCGCGCAGCACGTCGACCAGCAGGCGCTCGTAGGCTTCCATGCGCGGGCTCTTGAACTGCTCGCGGAAGTCGAGTTCGAGTTCGGCCTGCTTCAGGCGCATCGAGTCGCCCGGGGTCTTGGCCATCAGGTTCATCGACAGGCCTTCGTCCGGCTGCAGGCGGATCACCAGGCTGTTCGGCTGGAAGCTCGAGGTCGGCTGGTTGAAGATCGAGTGCGGGATCGGCTTGAAGCGCACCACGATCTCGGCCAGGCGGTCGGCCATGCGTTTACCCGTGCGCAGGTAGAAGGGCACGCCGGCCCAGCGCCAGGTGTCGATCTCGGCCTTCATCGCAACGAAGGTCTCGGTCTTCGACTGTTTCGGCGCTTCCGGCTCGTCGCGGTAGCCGGGCACCGCCTGGCCGTCGACGTAGCCGCCGCGGTACTGGCCGCGCACGATGTTCTGCGACAGGGTGGTCGGGGTAAAACGTTTTAAAGACCTCAATACCTGCAGCTTGGCGTCGCGCACGGCGTCCGGGGCGATCGAGGTCGGCGGTTCCATGGCGACGATGCACAGCAGCTGCAGCAGGTGGTTCTGCAGCATGTCGCGCAGCGCGCCCGAGGTGTCGTAGTAGCCCAGGCGGTTGCCCACGCCGATCTTCTCGGCGATGGTGATCTGCACGTCCGAGATCCATTCGCGGCGCCACAGCGGCTCGAACAGGATGTTCCCGAAGCGCAGGGCCATCAGGTTCTGCACGGTCTCCTTGCCCAGGTAGTGGTCGATCCGGTAGATCTGCGATTCCGAAAACACCTTGCCGACATCCAGGTTGATCCGCTTGGCCGAGGCCAGGTCGCGTCCCAGCGGCTTTTCCAGCACCACGCGCGAGGCCGCCGTCACGAGCTTCGAGGCGGCCAGGTTGTCGCAGATGGTCGCGAACAGGTGGGGAGGCGTCGCCAGGTAGTAGACCCGGGTCAGCGCTTCGTCCTTGCGCAATACCTCGACCAGCGGAGCGTAGGTTTTCACATCGGTGGCGTTCAGGGCCACGTAGACGATGCGCTTCAGGAAGCGCGCCCAGATCGCCTCGACAGGCGTTTCCTTGATGTTCGGCTTCGCGTTCTTCTCGACGAACTGGAGGAAGTCTTCCTGCGAGAAGTCGTCGCGGCCGACGCAGATGATGCGGGCGGTCTCGGGCAGGTCATCGCAGACGTCACGCGCGTACATCGCTGGGAGCAGCTTGCGCATCGCAAGGTCGCCGCTGCCGCCGAAGAAGACGAGATCGAAATCGGAAAGGGCCATGGGGTTTCTTCAGAAGGGAATGAAAGCGTTTGTGTAAATTTACTACACGAATAAGCGCCAGGCAAGAAAATCTACTACGGAATGGTGTAGGGTGGGCGGGTCTCCCGCCCACGCGGTGATTGTTACGGGCTCCGCTCTCGTACCGGATGATCTTGCCGCAAACTATCACCGCGTGGGCGGCGTCGTTGGCGCGGATGAATCGCACTTCCTGGTAGAGCCGCCCACCCTACGAAAGCTGGCAAGCGTTAGCGGTGAACGTACTCCGGCTCTTCGCGCCCGGCGACATCCATGCGGATCGACAGCACCTTGCCGCTGAGCGGATACTGTTCCAGCTCCTGCGCGGAGCGCCCATGGCTGGCGCTGGTAATGAAAAGCGTGCGCAGGTCCGAGCCGCCAAAGGCGACCGAGGTCGGGCAGCGCACCGGCAAGACGATCTCGCGCAGGATCTCGCCCTGAGGCGACAGGCGCAACACGCGGCCGCCCTCGAACATCGCCACCCAGTAGGCGCCTTCGCTGTCGACCGTCGCGCCGTCGGGACGGCCGCCGTAGTCGGCCGCCGCCTTGTCCGTCGAGAAGGTCTTGAGGGTGCGCCCGTTCGAATGCGCGCCGGTCTCGGGATCGTAGTCGTAGCAGTCGATCCGGTGCGTCGTGGTGTCGGCATGGAACATGGTGCGGCCGTCCAGGCTCCAGGCCAGGCCGTTCGAGTTCGTCATGCCGCCGGCCCAGGCCCGGCGCAGCTGGCCGCGCTCGAGCACGTACATCTCGGCTGCCGGCTTGTCGCGCGGCTCGTACATGGTGCCGACCCAGAAGCGGCCGGCCGGGTCGACGCGGCCGTCGTTGAAGCGCACGATCTTCGTGTCGTAGGGTGCGTCGGCGATCGGGGTTTCCTTGCCGCTGGTCGTGTTCAGGCAGATGAGACCCTTGCGCGTCGAGACGACCAGGTTGTTGTCGCCGTCGACGGCCAGGGCCGAGGGCTCCGAACCCATCTTCCAGTAGGTGTACTTGCCGCTCGCCGGGTGGACCCGGTTGACCGTGTGGCCATTGATGTCCACCCAGTACAGCGCCGACTCGACCTCGTGCCAGGTCGCCGCTTCACCGACGAGCATGGGCGCGTCGTGTACTACCTCGAATTTTTCCGTTGCCATGTAAGTAAATGGATTGGTTCAGATAGCGGCCTTGGCGCGGGCGATCAGGCCGTTGGTGGAGCTGTCGTGGTTTGCCGGGGCTGGCTCGCCCGCCAGTTCGGCTTCGATTTTCTTCGCCAGCACCTTGCCCAGTTCAACGCCCCACTGGTCGAAACTGTTGACATTCCAGATCACGCCCTGCACGAAGGTCTTGTGCTCGTACAGCGCGATCAGGGCGCCGAGGGTGCTTGGCGTCAGGCGTTCCATCAGGATGGTGTTGCTCGGGCGGTTGCCCGGGAAGGTCTTGTGCGGCGCCAGGCGCTCGACTTCCTCGCTCGGCAGGCCTTGCGCCTGCAGGTCGGCGCGGACTTCGTCGATGGTCTTGCCCTTCATGAAGGCTTCCGACTGGGCGAAGCAGTTGGCCAGCAGGGCGGTGTGGTGGTGTTCCATCTCGTGCGCGGGGCGCAGGGCGGCGATGAAATCGATCGGGGTCAGGTCGGTGCCCTGGTGCAGCAGCTGGAAGTAGGCGTGCTGGCCGTTGGTGCCGGGTTCGCCCCAGATCGCCGGGCAGGTCGGGGTGTCGACCGGCTCGCCCTCGCGGGTCACGCACTTGCCGTTGCTTTCCATGTCGAGCTGCTGCAGGTAGGCCGGGAAGCGGTTCAGGTCCTGGTGGTAGGGCGCGATGCTGACCGAGTGGGCGTCCAGGAACTCGCGGTTCCAGAAGCCGACCAGGGCCAGCAGCATCGGCATGTTCTGCTCGACGGGGGCGGTGCGGAAGTGCTCGTCCATGTCGTGGGCGCCGGCCAGGAAGTCGCTGAAGTAGCCAAAACCCACGGCCAGCGCCACCGGCAGGCCGATCGCCGACCACACCGAGTAGCGCCCGCCCACCCAGTCCCAGAAGGGGAACATATTGGCCGGGTCGATGCCGAAGGTCTTGATGGCATCAAGGTTGGTGGAGACGGCGACGAAATGCTTTGCCAGCGCTTCTTCGCCGGCGCGCTCCAGGAACCAGCTGCGCGCGGTCTGCGCGTTCATCATGGTCTCGGCCGTGGTGAAGGTTTTCGACGCGACGATGAAGAGCGTGGTTTCCGGATCGACCTGCGCGAGGGCCGCGTCCATGTCGTGGCCGTCGACGTTCGACACGAAGTGCATCTTCAGGCGCGGGTGGGCGTAGTGGCGCAGGGCCAGCACGACCATCTTCGGGCCGAGGTCGGAGCCGCCGATGCCGATGTTGACGATGTCAGTGATCGGCTTGCCGGTGTGGCCCAGCCATTCGCCGCTGCGCACGGCGTCGGTGAATGCGCGGACACGGTCGAGCACCGCGTGCACATCCGCGTTCACGTCCTGGCCGTCGACGACCAGTGCCGCGCCGCGCGGCGCGCGCAGGGCGGTGTGCAGGACGGCGCGGTTCTCGGTATTGTTGATGCGTTCGCCCGCGAACATCGCGTCGCGGCGCGCCTCCACGCCGCGCTCGCGCGCCAGCGCCGCCAGCAGTTCAAGCGTGCGCCCGTCGAGGCGATTTTTTGAATAGTCTAGGAACAGCCCCGCGGCCTCGACCGAGAGTTTCTCGAAGCGCTGCGGATCGGCAGCGAACAGGCTGCGCATTTCCCAGTCTTCGGCCTGGACGGCGTGGTTTTCGAGGGCCTGGAAGCTGGCGGTGCTGGTGAGAGAAGGCGTGCGCATGGGCTTGGTATAGAAGGAACAATGTTGTCAAGTGCAGATTATCGAATAATACAATATGCGGGCGTAAATTCACTACATAAAAATGTAGGGTGGACGGGTCCCCCGTCCGCGCGTTCGACAAATGCATGTCAAATCCGGTAGTTTCCCAATAACGAGAAGGGGAGTTGGACGCGCGGACGGCGAAGCCGTCCACCCTACGAAAAAGCGGATCGCGAGAGCGCCGGCGGAGCCCATCTGCTGCGCCCCATTCAAATCTGTAGTAAAATTTCAGATACCAAATTCAAGAAGGAACGATCATGGCGCTGCACCCCGTAGTCGAACAGGTAACGAACCGGATCATCAAGCGAAGCCGCCCCTCGCGCGCGGCCTACCTCGCCCACCTCGAAGCCGCCCGCATCCAGGGTGTGCAGCGCGGCGCGCTTTCGTGCACCAACCTCGCGCACGGCTTCGCCGCCTTCCCCGCCAACGACAAGCTCAAGCTCAAGGAATACAAGAAGCCCTCGGTCGCCATCGTCTCGTCGTACAACGACATGCTGTCGGCCCACCAGCCCTTCGAGTATTTCCCACAGGTGATCAAGGACGCCGTGCGCGAAGTCGACGCCGTGGCCCAGTTCGCGGGCGGCGTGCCGGCCATGTGCGACGGCGTGACGCAAGGCCAGCCGGGCATGGAGCTGTCGCTGTTCTCGCGCGACACCATCGCGATGGCGACCGCCGTAGCGATGTCCCACAATATGTTCGACGCGGCCCTGTACCTGGGCATCTGCGACAAGATCGTGCCGGGCCTGCTCATCGGCGCGCTGCACTTCGGCCACATCCCGGGCATCTTCGTGCCGGGCGGCCCGATGACCACCGGGATCTCGAACAAGGAAAAGGCGGCCATCCGCCAGCGCTACGCCAAGGGCGAAGCCACGCGCGAAGAACTGCTGGCGGGCGAATCGGCGTCCTACCACGGCGCCGGCACCTGTACCTTCTACGGCACCGCCAACAGCAACCAGATGCTGATGGAGATGATGGGCCTGCACATGCCGGGGTCCGCCTTCATCACCCCGGGCACCCCGCTGCGCGATGCGCTCACCAGGGCGGCATCGCAGCAGGCGGTGAAGATCTCGCAGCAGGGCGGCGAGTACATGCCGATCGGCCGCATCGTGGACGAGAAGAGCATCGTCAACGCCATCGTCGCGCTGCATGCGACCGGCGGCTCGACCAACCACACCCTGCACCTGGTGGCGATCGCGCGCGCCGCGGGCATCGTGATCGACTGGAACGACTTCGACGAGCTGTCGAAGGTGGTGCCGTCGCTCACCCGCATCTATCCGAACGGCGAAGCCGACGTGAACCACTTCCAGGCTGCCGGCGGCCCGGGCTTCGTCATCCGCGAGCTGCTCGATGCCGGCCTGGCGCACGAAGACGTCAACACCATCCTCGGCCACGGCCTGCGCGCCCACTGCAAGGAGCCCTTCCTGGACGAGAACGGCAAGGTCGTGTTCCGCGACGTGGCCGACAAGTCGGGCGACGAAGCCGTGCTGCGCCCGGCCGGCAACCCCTTCGCCAACAACGGCGGCATGGTGCTGGTGCAGGGCAACCTGGGCCGCGCCGTGATGAAGATCTCGGCGGTGAAATCGGAGTACCACGTGATCGAGGCGCCGGCCATCACCTTCGATTCCCAGGAAGACTTCATGGGGCGCTACAAGGCCGGCGAGTTGAACCGCGACTTCGTGGCCGTGATCCGCTTCCAGGGCCCGCGCGCCAACGGCATGCCGGAACTGCACGCCCTGACCCCGGCGCTGTCGAATCTGCAGGACGCCGGCTTCAAGGTCGCGATGGTGACCGATGGCCGCATGTCGGGCGCTTCCGGCAAGGTGCCGGCGGCGATCCACGTGTCGCCCGAAATCCTGGCCGGCGGTCCGCTCGGCCTGGTGCGCGACGGCGACATCATCCGCGTCGACGCGACCGCCGGCACCCTCGAGGCGCTGGTGACGGACACGGTGTGGGCCTCGCGCCGCATGGCGCAAGCCGACCTGTCGAAGAGCCACATCGGCATGGGCCGCGAACTGTTCGCCATGTTCCGCACCCATTCCAGCCCGGCGGAGGAGGGCGCGGCGACGTTCCCGCTGCCTTCTCCGATTGAAACCACCGTACCGCTGCACGAAGGCATGCATGTCGAAGAAGGGCAGCCAGGTTCGGACGAAGACTTTCTTTTCAGGACGCAAAAATGACTTTACTTGAAATCATGCGCTCGGCGAGCGTCATTCCCGTCATCGCCATCGACGATCCCGAGCACGCCGTGCCGCTGGCGAAGGCCCTGGTCGCGGGCGGCATCCGCGTGCTGGAAGTCACGCTGCGCACCCAGCACGGCTTGCAGGCCATCCGCGACATGAGCCAGGTCGAGGGCGCCATCGTCGGCGTCGGCACGCTCACCCAGCCGAACGAATTCACGGCCGCGCGCGACGCCGGCGCGGTGTTCGGCGTGTCGCCGGGGCTGACCTCGATCATGATCGAAGCGGCCAAGACCAGCGGCCTGCCGCTGCTGCCGGGCGTGATGACCCCGTCCGAAGTGATGTCCGCGCGCGAGCACGGCTTCAAGCAGCTCAAGCTGTTCCCGGCAGTGCCGGCGGGCGGCGTCGGCATGCTCAATGCCATTGCCGGCCCGCTGCCGGACGTGACCTTCTGCCCGACCGGCGGCATCTCGATCGAGACCGCGCCAAAGTTCCTGGCCTGTAAGAACGTGGCCTGCGTGGGCGGTTCCTGGCTCACGCCGAAGGACCTGATCGCTGCCGGCGACTGGGCCGGCATCACCGAACTGGCGAAAGCGGCTGCCGCGCTGCGTGCTGCATAACAGCGTCGAGAAACGGCCCCGTTCCCGTCCATTGACGGCGAACGAGATCGCGATGGCGTCGCTGCTGTTCGACGACGCCATCGACTACCGGCGCGTCCGTATCCACGGCCGCCGCTACATGCCCTTCCAGCCGAAGAACTGCTGCATGACGCCCAACGGCAGCATGTACTTCCACCGTTCCTGCTTCCTCCCCGACTACACCCGCGGCGACCCCGGCGCGATCCACTGGTTCATGCACGAGATGGTGCACGTGTGGCAGCACCAGCTGGGCTACCCGGTACGCCTGCGCGGCGCCGTACGCCTGGGACTGCCGTACAGCTACACCTTGCGCGAAGGCGCCACCCTGGCCGACTACAATATGGAGGCGCAAGGAGACCTGTTGGCCGACTACTTCGTGTTGAAGTACCTGCGCAAGCCCGGGGCCATGCGCCAGGGCCGCTACCGGGAGAGCCTCGCCTTGTACGAGCATGTCCTGGCCGGCTTCCTGGCCGATCCCTCGGGGCAGGGCAACCTGCATCGCGGACTGGTCCGCCGGCTGTTCCTGCGCCTGCCTTCCTAGCCCGGTGCGGCGCCTCGGTGCCCGCTTCGCATGCATATTATTTGTAATAGATAGACATTGAATAGTGATCAATACTATGATTGCTTTTCGGCAAGCTATCCGAGCGGTTAGCTGGCCTCATCTTTTACGGAGAATAGCGATGCAGAACACGGAAGCAGTCGGTACCTATGCGGGAGACAAGACCCTGGCCATCCTGGTGCACTTGAGCGGGATTTTCTTCGGGTGGGTCGTGCCGCTGGTGCTTTACCTGATCAAGAAAGACGACAGCGATAAGTTCTCGGCCGAGAATGCGCGCGAAGCCCTGAATTACCAGATCACGGTGATGTTCCTGTACTTCGGCTGCTTCATCCTGTCCTTCATCCTGATCGGTATCTTCCTGTTCTGGGTTGTCATGATGGTCAACCTGGTGCTGTGCATCGTCGCCGCCGTCAAGGCCAGCAATGGCGTAAGCTATCGCTATCCGATGACCGTACGCCTGGTCGGCTAATCTCCAGCGCCATGTTCCGGCGGCCGCCTACTGGACCGTCGGACGGTAGCGCAGCGCCACTTCCGTGCTGCACGGCGCCTGCGGCGTCGACAGTTCCTTCACCGTATAGCCGTCGCGGCCGGCACGTTTGGTGCGGTAGAGCGCCGCGTCAGCGTGCTGCAGCAGGTCGCTGGTCAAGGGGACCGGAAAGCGCGACACCGCGATGCCGATGCTGGTCGTGACGATCAGCGGCGCGCCTTCGAACTCGAAGGGGCGGCGGATCGCGCGCAGGATCTTGGCGGCGAAGCGGCGCGCATTTTCCGCTGTCTCCAGCCGCTCCGAGACGATCACGAATTCGTCCCCCGCCAGGCGGTAGCTGCGGTCGGTGGGGCGGGTCAGGCCGCGCAGGCGCCGGCCGAACTCGCGCAGCACGGCGTCTCCGGCCGCATGGCCGTAAGTGTCGTTGATCGCCTTGAAGCAGTCGACGTCCAGAAAAGCGATCGCCATGCCGAAGCGGTAGCGCGCGGCCTGCTCGGCCAGCAGGGCGACGTCGTGGTCGAACTGACGGCGGTTGCCCAGGCCGGTCAGCGGGTCGGTCAGGCATAGTTCCTTGAGCTGCTGCTCGGCGCGCTGGCGCTTGAGCGACAGTGCGTGGAAGGCCCGTCCGAGCGCGCCGACCTCGTCTTCCCGGTCCAGCTCCAGCACCTCGATCCCGGCTTCTTCGCGCTCGACCGCATGCACGTGGCGGCGCAGCGCCCGCAGCGGCTTGAGGAGCACCAGCATGGTGACCCAGCCGATGGCGCCGGCCAGCAGGGCGATGCCGGCGGCCCAGAGCCAGGCATGGCGGCGCGCCTTGGCGATGCCCGCGAAGGCCTCGTCGGCCGGGAAGACCGAACCCAGCACCCAGTCCACGCCACGCACCTGCTTGTAGGTGACGAGCGATTGCGCGCCGTCCCGGTCCCGGCCTTCGGCCCAGCCTTCCCAGCCGCGCAGCGCGGAGCGGACCGAGTTCTCCAGCACGGCTTCGCCCTCGACGCCGCGCAACAGGCGGCTGCGGTCGCGGTGGTACAGAGTGACGCCGCTGCGCGTGAAAGCGAACAGGTGGCCGGTGGCATCCGGGCGCAGGCGCGCAAGCCGTGCGAAGAAGGGCGAGTCGCGCAGGTCGATGCCTGCGCACAGGACGAAGGCGATGCGGCCCGCGGCATCCGTCACCGGCTCGGTCATGAGCACGACGGCGCCGCCGGTACTGTGGTCCGCGACCGGTTCGGACACCAGGCCACGCCCTTCGCGCAGGGTCTTCTGGAAGCAGGTGGCGGCAGCGAAGCGCGCCCCTTGCAGATAGCCGCCGCCGCGCTGGCTGGCGAGGACGCGTCCTTCGGCGTCCATCAGGGCCAGGTCCGCGAAGGCGCTGCGCAGTCCCGGGTGGTGCGCCAGCACCTCGTGCGGGCGCCCGCGCCCGGCCTGGGCCGCCAGCGCTTCGGCAACGGTGCGCAGCAGCATGCGCCGGCTGTCCAGTTCGGACTCGAGATGGGCGGCCGCGCTGGCCAGCATGGCGTATTGCTGCCGCCCGGTCGATTCGCGCATCTCGCGGTAGGCGACGTCGAGCACCACGGCGGCGACCAGCACGCAGGCCACGGCAACCAGCGCCGTGACGGCGGCAGTCAGGCGGCCTTTGAGGGTCTTGGGGAAAATACCGTCTCCTCCGCTCAGGCAGCCGCGCGACCGCCTTGGGTCGCACAAGCGACGACGTCGAAGATCTCCGCCAGGTAGGGCGGTTTGACCAGGTGGCGGTCGAAACCCGCCTCTGCCACGGCCGCCCTGGTCTCGCGGTCATTCCAACCGGTCAGCGCGGCGATCACGGCGCCCGATAGGCCGGGGATGGCGCGCAGGGCGCGCGCTACCTCGAATCCGCTCATGCCGGGCATGACGAGATCGAGGAAGACGACATCCGGGCGAAAGCGTTCGGCGGCGGTGAGCGCATCGCGCCCGTTGTGGGCAACTTCGACGCTGTGTCCGTATTGGCTCATCGTCATGGCCAGCACGGTGGCCGTGCCGATATCGTCGTCGACGATCAAGAGGCGGCGCCGGGACACCGGCGCGGTGGCCGGCCCGCGCAGGGCGGGGGGATTGCTTGAATTGGCTTGCATGGTGGTTTCCTGGGCGGGTGATCGGCGGGACATCCCGCGGCGGAACCGGCCTCGACGTGGTGTCTGCGGGCCGGCTTGTTCGCATTCTAAGAGCGTTTTTCCCCGTGCCGACATGCACCCGGATGGCTTCCCCCATGCATGGTGGAAGTTGCCATGTAGATACAAATTTGCGACAAACCCCTGGTTCCTCGAGTCCGCTGCAAGCGTTTCCGCGCGCCTGCCTGCCTCGTCGGCCGATGACGACAATCGAGGACAATTCAATTAAGATGAGGCAATTAGTTTGGCGTTTTACGGAGCGCCTTCCGCCCACCGCGCATCGCACTGAAGGTAATCCATGACGCAGTCCCAGATGATCATGCTCGCCGCATCGCCACTCATTCTTTGGCGCATTTATAAACGGGTACAGCGCCTGACGGTGCGCCAGCAATCGCGCCTGTGGCGCCACTGGTTCGGGGTGACCTTCCTGCCGCTTGCGCTGCTGGCGATGGCCTTCTTCATGGCCGCCCACCCGCCGGCGCTGGCGAGCCTGGCCGCGGGCGTGGCGGTGGGGGGCGTGCTCGGCTGGCATGCCTTGCGCCGCTCCGGTTTCGAACGCGTGGGCAGCGATTACTTCTATACGCCCTACGCGCCGATCGGCATGCTGGTTGCGATGATGTTCATCGCCCGCGTCCTGTACCGCATCTTCGAGATGGCCACCCTGGGCCCGCAGCAGACCCCCTCGTTCGGCAGCAGCCCGCTGACGATGGGGATCATGGGCGTGGTCGCCGGCTACTATCTGGTCTACGCATCCGGCCTGCTGCGGTGGCGGCTCGCGGCGGGCAAAGAGGCGGCATGAAACCAACACCGTGCCGCTATGCGGCATGGCTGGACTGGCGCGATTGAAGCAGGCTTGTTGTGTCCTGCCTCCTTTCGGATGAGAATGCCCTTTCCGCTTTCTCATCTGAAAGGGTCTCATGAACGCCTCGCTTCTCTCGCGGATCTCCCGCATCGCCCTGTTCACCCTCGCAATCGCCAGCTCCCAGGCCGCCCTCGCGGGCAAACCCTACCAGCACTTCGTCACCGGCGACGGCAGTAATGTCAATCTGCCCAAGCCGGCCTATCCCTCGCTGGTGCTGATGGGCGGCGGACCGGATGTCGACGCCGCTTTCAAATGGATGATCCAGAAGTCGGGCGGCGGCAACTTCGTCGTGATCCGCGCGACCGGCACCGACGCCTACAATCCCTATATCTATGCGATGGGCGGGGTGCGCTCGGTCGAGACCCTGATCATCCCGAGCCGTACCGCCGCCAGCGACCCCTTCGTGCTCGAGCGCGTGCGCAATGCCGAAGCCGTGTTCATCGCAGGCGGCGACCAGAGCGACTACATGCGCTACTGGAAGGACACGCCGCTCGACACGGCCCTGCAGGAGCTGGCGAACCGCAACGTCCCCGTGGGCGGCACCAGCGCCGGTCTGGCGGTGATGGGGCAGTTCATCTACACGGGCGAGAACCAGTCGGTGACCTCGCCCGAAGCCCTGGCCAACCCCTACGACAAGAACGTCACGCTGGGACGCGACTTCCTCACCCTGCCGACCATGGGCCGGGTGATCACGGATTCGCACCTGGACACGCGCGACCGCATCGGGCGCCTGGTCGCCTTCCTGGGCCGCATCGTGCAGGATGGCTGGAGCGGCACGGCGCGCGGCCTGGGCGTCGACGTCGAGACGGCGCTGCTGGTCGAGAACGGCCAGGCCCGGCGCGTCGGCCTGGGCTCGGTCTACTTCCTGCAGACCGTCGGCCTGCCGCAGGTGTGCGCGCCGAAGACGCCGCTGACCTACCGGAACCTCGCGGTGCAGCGCCTGTCGGGCACAGGTACCTTCGACCTCAATAACTGGGCCGGCTACGGCGCCACCACCAATTACGCGATCTCGGCGGTGCAGGGCGTGCTGAGTTCGACCCAGCCGGGTGGATCGGTGTACTAGGCGAGTACCCGGCGGGTGACGCGGCAGAAAAGCGACACCCGCCCACATGCAGGATAAATAGTTCTTATGTGCAACTAATATTGCATAGTAGTATGTGCACGCTTATTGAGAGGTGTGCATCGTGCAAAAATTTTATAGAACAGAACTACTCGACCTGCCCAGGTGCCGGGGTGCGGTCCGCTACCTGAAAGTCTGGGACTTCTGGAGCCACCTGCTGCCGATCCTCGTGCTCTGGGTCGTTTCGAGCATTGCGATCCACGCGGTGCTGAGGTCATGGGCGCCTGCAGCCGCCGCTGACAAGGTATTCGCGATTATCGGAGCGGCCCTGGTGTACGCGGTGGTGAGCGTTTATGGCGCCCTCACGGCGCAAGGCGTTGGCGGCGCCATGAGCGCCCTGGGCATGATAGGCGGGGCCGCCTACTACCTGTACTACGACAAGACGGGCGACCTGCAGGGCATGGCGCTGGCCTTCAGGATGCTGCAGGGTCTGGGGATCGGCCTGCTCGCCGCGGTCGGCGTCCTTGTGCTGGAGATTGCCGCGCTGCTCGTCGGCATCGTATGCGTGTGTGTGAACTGGCTGCCTGCCTTCGTGGCCAGGCTGGTTTTCAACGTCTGCTTCCCCGCCTGGAAAGGTGTGACCCACCTGGGCCCAAGCGGCTATGAGAGCCTGAACCATGGCGCCCTGCGCGAGCCGCGTTCTTTCGTGAGCAACAAGAGACTGCGCCGCAACGGGAACGCTGCGCGGGAGCTCGGCATTCCGCTCTTCACCTGGAACGAACTGCACCAGAATGGCCATGTCGACCGGGTCATCCAGCAGTGGATCGACGCACCGGAGCACGGCCTGTCGGGCGCACTGGCCGGCGCCGCGATCGGGGCAGGTGGCGTCGCCATGATGAACATGGAAGGTGTCACAAGCATGTTCAGTGAGATCAATCCGGCCAACGGTTTGCCCATGATCGACGGCATCGGCGGATTCGATATCGCAGGCAATACCTACGGACATAACGATGCGGGCGGCGCGGGAATGGACATGCATTCCACGCACGAGACCTGAGCCGCGCATTCGGCAGCAAGAAGCGGAGCGCGGCGCGTGGCGGCGCCGCCCATCATGGGCGTTTTCAACACACGACGCCGCCGACATGAACGCACCCGCATCCCACCTTCCCGCGACCCCCGCGGCAGCCCTGCGCATCGTCGCGATGCCTTCCGATTTCCTGGACCGCGCCCGGGCCGGCCTCGACGACCTGGGGCAGCCCGTGGAACGCCATATCGCCAGCGGCGGCGAACCCCTACGCGACTGCCTGCGGCGGGCAAGGTCTGGCGAGGCAATCCTGCTGGCCAGCTACTGCCCCTTTACAGTCGCCGGGCCCTACAAGGAATATGGCCCGGTTTTCGTCTCGGCATCGCCCCAGCCCGCGCCACCGCTCGACGCCTTGCCGCTCGGCGGCGAGCGACCCTACCTGGGCAGCAGTTTCGTTCTGCGCGCCTACTCGCGCGAGGAACGTATCGTGGATGCACGCCTGAGCAATCCCGGCGCAGCGATGGACGACCTGGCAATCCTGTTCGAACGCCCGGACACGGTCTTCGTACTGGCGCGCTTTCCCACCTACGGCTGCTATGCCTTGCGGATTGACGCGGCCTGACCTTCACCAGCCTGCACTGCGCTCGTCCCACAGCGTGACGATGTCGAGCGGGCCCACAAAGGCGATCTCCGACTTGCCGGAGCGCGCGAGCGCCGGATCGAACTTCAGCACCTGGCATGATCCTGCCTCGATCGTATCGGCAGGCCGGCCATCGATCTCGATGCGGCCTTCACCCGGGTGGAAGCAGGCTTTCAGGCTGTCGAAACGGGCGACCTTCTCGTCGTGCAGGCTGACTTTGTACCAGGGAATCCTCTTCTGGACGCCGGCCACCTCGTCGAGGGCTTTCGCGAAGTCCGCGTAGGAAAGCGTCTGCCCTTCGCCTATTCGGAATTTCCATGCCGTGTTGATGTATTCTTTGCGGGTGCGGGCATTGAACATGAGGGTCGCCTTTTCCCTGACTGCCTGTTCCAGCTCGGGCAGTACGAAGTATCCTCCGCGCTCGACCTCGATGGCCTGGTCGAGCGTGTCTCCGACGATGGCAACGGCCCAGGAGGTGGGGAGATAGTCGTCCCTTGCGGGACCCGAAAGCTCGGTGAAAGACAGCCGCAAACGGGCGTCGAGTACACGGGGCTCAGGGGGCAGGGTGGATAGGAGGAACTTCCAGCCATTCAGAAAATAGGTGTATTGCAAATCGCCCGGATTCTTGGTGCGATGGATCGTGACTGGGGAAAGCTCCTTGACCGCTCCCGCCGCCTCCTGGGCGAAGGCGCCGGAGATCGGGAAGGCGGCGAGCATGCCGGGTAGCGCTGCTGCAATAAGACGCAATGCGACAGTTCTCATGCTGAAATTCGTCCCTGTGGTCCGGATTATCTTTGGCATCGCGCCAGCGCGAATTCGACCTCGCGGCCGTTCCGCGGCATCCGGGTCCAGCCTTGCGCGGCGTAGAAGCGCTCCGCCCGTGTGCCCGCCGTGGTGCCGAGCGTGATGCGCTCGTGCCCTTGCCCGAACAGCCACGTCACGGCCAGGTCGAGCAGGCCCTTTCCCAGTCCCCGGCCTTCGTATCGGGGACTGATGAAGAGGGCCCAGATCGAGGCTTCGTGGCGGTCGGCGTAGCTGAAGCCGGCGATCTCGCCGTCGATTTCGGCCACCCAGCCACGTCCGTTCCTGTCGAGGTAGTCCTCGTACATCTGCAGGGTGACGCGGCCCGGGTCGGACAGCACGTTCTCGGTGACGGACAGCCTGATCGCCGACATCGCGGGGATGTCGGCGCTGCAGGCCCGTCGCAGCACGATGTGCTCACTCATAGCGCAGGCAATCCACCGGCAGCAGGCGCGAAGCCCGGCGCGCCGGATAGAAGCCGAAGAACACGCCCACCGCGGTCGAGAAGCCGCAGGCCACGACCACGCCCTGGAAGCTCAGGAAGACGTCGAACTGGCCGGTCGAGGTGATCGCCGCCGCCCCGGCCATGGCGATCGCGACCCCCACCAGGCCGCCGGCGATGCAGATCACGACCGACTCGGCCAGGAACTGCATCAGGATGTGGCCCGGGCGGGCGCCGATCGCCATGCGGATACCGATCTCGCGGGTGCGCTCGGTGACCGACACCAGCATGATGTTCATGATGCCGATGCCGCCCACCAGCAGCGAGATGGCGCCGATCAGGCCGAGCAGCAGGGCGACGCCGGCGCTGATCTTGTTGGCGGTCTCCGCGAAGGAGGCGATGTTCTCGACCCGGAAGTCGTCCGGATCGCCGGGGCGGATGCGGTGGCGGACACGCAGGGTTTCCTTGATGTCCTCGACCGCTTCGTCCAGCGACAGCCCGGGCCTGCCCTGCGCCGCGATGTAATGGGCGTTCTGCGGGAAGGGCGTGCGGATCAGGTGCGCGCTGGCCGCGGTGCCCGGCACCAGCACCATGTCGGCGATATTTCCGCCGTCGATCTGCTTGCCTTCGCCGGCCAGCACGCCGATCACCGTGAAGGCGACGTTCTCGATGCGGATGGTGCGGCCCAGCGGGTCGGTCCGGTAGAAGAACTGGTCGGCCACCTTCTGCCCGATCACCACCATGCGCGCCGAGGAACGCATGTCGGCTTCGCTGAAGCTGTCGCCCTGGTCGAGCTTCCAGTTGCGGATCTTGAACATCGCCGGCGTGACGCCGTGCACGGTGCTGTTCGCCGTCTCGTTGCCGGAGGTAAGCTTGAAGCTTCCCTGCAGGGCCGGGGCCGCGCCGACCAGGCTCGGAAGGCGGTTCAGGGCTTCGGCATCGGCCATCGTGATCGACTGGATCGCGCCGGAGCGCGCACGGCGCTCGGTGGTGCGGTCGCCGCCCGGGAACACGTAGAGCATATTGGTGCCGAGCGCCTGCAATTCCTTGCCGATGAAGCGCTGCATGCTGTCGCCGATCGCGAGGAGCAGCACCACCGAGGCGATGCCGATGACGATGCCGAGCATGGTCAGCGCGGTGCGCAGGCGGTTGGCCGCCATTGAGCGGAAGGACTCGACCAGGATCTGGATGAAGTTCATGCCGGCACCTCAGGAGAAGAGAGATGCGGACTGGCCGCGAGCTGGCGCAGTCCTTCGGCGGACGGGCCGTCGTAGAGCACGCGCCCGTCCTTCAGGCGCACCAGGCGCTGGCTGTAGGCGGCGACGTCGGCCTCGTGGGTGACGAGGACGATGGTGATGCCGAGCTCCTTGTTCAGCTGGCGGAAGCTGTTCATGATGTCGTCGCTGGTTTGCGTGTCGAGGTTGCCGGTCGGTTCGTCGGCAAGCAGCAGGGGCGGATCGGTCGCCAGGGCGCGCGCGATCGCCACGCGCTGCTGCTGGCCGCCCGAGAGCTGGCTGGGCGTACGCCTGGCCAGGCCGCCCAGGCCGACGCGCTCGAGCTCCTGCAGGGCGCGCGCATGCGCCTTGGCGCGGCTGGCGCCGGCATAGATCAGCGGCAGCGCCACATTCTCCGCCACGCTCATGCGCTTGATGAGGTTAAAGCTCTGGAACACGAAGCCGATGCTGCGGTTGCGGATGTCGGCCAGCTGGGCGCGCGACAGCGAGCGCGTGTCGGTCCCGTCGAGCATATAGGTGCCGCCCGTGGCCTGGTCGAGGCAGCCGAGGATGTTCATCAGGGTCGACTTGCCGGAACCGGACTGGCCCATGATGGACAGGAAATCGCCGCGCGCCACCTGCAGGTCGATCCCGTGCAGGACACGGGTCTCGATGCTGCCGCTCAGGTAGGTCTTGGTGACGCCGCGGATATCGATCAGGGAGGCGCTCATCATTCGTTCTTGGGCTCCGCCAGGGTGCGCGTGACGACCTTGTCGCCGGCCTTCAGGCCGCCGGACAGCACTTCGGTGTAGCGGAAGTTGGACAGGCCGACGCGGATGTCGACGGGCTGGGGCTGGTTCTGCGCGTCGAGGCGATAGACCTTGAACATGCGCGCGGTCTCGGCGGCGCTGCGGAAGGCCAGGTCGTCGTCCGGCGCGGCCGGCGTCAAGGCCACCTGCTTCACGCCGCTCTCCTTTTCCTTCTTGCGCAGCTTTTCCTGTTCTTCCTCGGGCAGCTGGAAGCGCAGGGCGGTGGTCGGGATGCGCAGCACATTGGGGCGGTTGGCCACCACCAGGCGTACCTGGGCCGTCATGCCGGGCTTGAGCATCTCGTCCTTGTTGTCGACGTCGAGCACCACGTTGTAGGTGACCACGTTCTGCACCACGTTGGCGGCCAGGCGGAACTGGCGCATGGTGGCGTGGAATTCGCGGTCCGGATAGGCGTCGACCACGAAGCGCGCCGGCAGGCCGTCCTTCAGCGCCCCGACGTCGGCTTCCGAGACGCTGGTGTCGATCTGCATCTTGGTGAGATCGCGCGCGATCTGGAACAGGTTCGGCGTGTTGAACGATGCCGCGACGGTCTGGCCCAGGTCGATGGTGCGCTTGATGATCACGCCGTCGATCGGCGAGCGGATCACGCTGTTGTTCAGGTCCGCCCTGGCGCGATCGAGCTGGGCCTGGGCCAGCTGCACGTTGGCGCGGGCGACGTCCATCTCGCGGCGCGACTGGTCGAGGGCGGTGGAGGAGACGAAGTTCTGCGCCACGAGCTGCTGATTGCGCGCGTAGTTGGCTTCGCCCAGCTTCAGGTTGGCCATGCTTGATGCCCGGCTGGCCTCGGCCTGGCGGATCTGGGCGTTGAAGATGGTCGGGTCGAGTTTCAGCAGTATCTGGCCCTTGGTGACGCGGTCGTTGAAGTCGGCGTTCAGCTCGACCACGGTGCCGGAAACCTGGGAGCCGACGTTCACCAGCGCCACCGGGTTGATGGTGCCGGTCGCGGTGACGGTCTGGTTGATGGCGCCCGTGTCGGCCACCGCCGTGCGGTATTTCGAGGGCGGCACCTTGGGCGGGCCTTTCGGCGCCAGCCAGGCGGCGGCCGCGCCGCCGACCACGACTACCGCGGCCGCGATGGCCACGCGCTTCTTCGTGAAGAGTTTCATCTTGCCTATGTAGAGAGCCATGAAAATCGCAGTGTGCGGGGCGGATGACACCTTGGCAATGCAGGATGCATCGACTGGCGATCTGGTGCGACGAACGGTTGATTTCGAGGGGTGAACTGCGTGATCCGCTAAAATGGCGCATTCTTTTTCACTTCACTCTTACCTTTCGCATCATGACCCAGGACGAACTCAAGCAAGCCGTGGCCCGCGCCGCCATCGATTACGTGGTGGACGGCGAGATCATCGGCGTCGGCACCGGCTCGACGGCCAACTTCTTCATCGACGAGCTGGCGAAAATCAAGGACCGCATCAAGGGCACCGTCGCCTCGTCGGAAGCCACCGCGGCGCGCCTGCGCGGCCACGGCATCCCGGTGTTCGACCTGAATGAGGTCACCTCGATGGCCGTCTACATCGACGGCGCCGACGAGATCACCGATACCGGCGCCATGATCAAGGGCGGCGGCGCGGCGCTCACCCGCGAGAAGATCGTGGCCTCGGTGTCGAAGCGTTTTGTGTGCATCGCGGACGGCTCGAAGCTGGTCGAGACCCTCGGCAAGTTCCCGCTGCCGGTCGAAGTGATCCCGATGGCGCGCGCATCCGTCATGCGCCAGCTGGCGGCGCTGGGCGGGGAGCCGCGCCTGCGCCTGAAGGCGGGCACGCAGGACGCCTTCATCACCGACAACGGCGGCGAGATCATCGACGTGGTCGGCCTGTCGATTACCGATCCGGTCGGCCTGGAAGAGAAGATCAACCAGATCGTCGGCGTGATCGCCGTCGGCCTGTTCGCCAAGGCCGGCGCCAACGTCTGCCTGCTGGGCACCCCGGACGGCGTCAAGACCCTGACTTTCTGAGCGGAGAAGGCATGATGAAACGCGCGCTGGTACTGGTGATGGCCGTCATGCTGGGCGGCTGTTCGCTGTTCAGGGGCAAGCCGGAACCGGTGCGCCGTCCCGTCGCCGCCGTGAAGCCGGCTGCGCCCGGCCTGCAGGATCCGAACGGCACGCCGATCGAGCGCGTGCCCTTCCGCACCGGGGTGTCTTCCGCCACCGTCGAGAAGATGGCGAAGGAACAGGGGTGTAGCGGTGGGCAGGGCGCCGGCCTGGTGACCGAGACCGGCCCCGTGGAGGTCTACCGAATGCGCTGCGAGGACGGTGCGATGCGCGGAAAGGTGTTCACCGCGCGCTGCGAACTCAGGCAGTGCAAGAAGATGTAACGCAGCTCATCGCTTCGCGCCGCCGTCCAGCTTCAGGGCGGCGGCGATATCCTCCCAGGCCACGGCCTTGAAGTTCTGCGGTCCGTCCGGCATGCGCTTGAAGCCGTCCTGTACTACCAGCATCCCCTTGCCATATGCCCCGCCCAGGTTTGCCGACGTCACTTCGAGCCCGTCGGTCTCCGACGCCCCGTCGATACCCTTGGCCGCATCCATCCCGATCCGGAAGGCGCCGCGCACCGTGAACGGCGCCGCCGCATCCAGCACCACATAGCTGTTGTTCCCCTGGCTCGACACCACGAGCCAGCTCTTGTCGGCGCCATGGTAGATGCCCATGCCTTCGACGTCCGCGTGCAGCAACGCCCCGACCGGCATCACCATCTTCAAGGCCGCAGGCTGGTCGGCGCGCGCCGAGGTCACCCAGACGCCGCGGCGTTCCTCGCCCACGAACAGCAGGCCGCTCCTGTCGTCCGCGACGCAGCCTTCCGGCTGGGACGCCAGTTTGAAGGTGCGGGCCAGCCTGGCGCCGAAGCGGCCGCCCGTCCGGGTGATCTGGTAGTGCTCGTAGCGGCCGTCCTTGTCGTTCACAAAAGCGTCCAGGCCACCTTCGGCGGTGCGGAACACGCAGGCGCCGTAGATGTCGCCCAGCCCGGTCGGCAGGCGCGCCGCCTCGCTCAGCTCACCCTTGTTGTCGATGGTGAACAGCACCATCGCGTTCTCGTCGCGCTGGGTGGCCAGGGCCAGGTCGAAACGTTCGGCGCCGAAGCGGATGTCCTGGCGCAGGTCGACGTTGTTCAGGCGGCCGGATTCGAGCAGCTGGGTCTGGCGGCCGTGCAGGTCGTAGGCCAGCAGGCCCTGCTTCTTGTTGGTGCCGAGGATGCGCGATTTGGCCGGGTCCGTCGGGTGCACCCAGATGGCCGGATCGTCGGCGGCGTCGCCGGCGCGGGCGACGGGTTCGGTCTGCATGCGCGGCAGCACGACCGGCAAGGCCGGCGCCGGCGCCGTGCCCGCCTTCCAGTCGAGTCGGGGCGCTTGCCAGCCTTTGTCGGTCTGCACCAGCAGCGTATTGGATGCCAGTTGCCGCGCACCGAGCGGACGCGCCGGCAGGGCGCGCCAGCTGGCGCCTTCGCGACGCCAGCTCAAGAGGGCGCCCTTGTCGTCGATGGCGGCCAGGCCGCCCTGCAGCACGGCCAGCGTGCCGACCTTCTCTTTCAGCTTGCCCCAGGGCGCGTGCAAGGCAACCGGCGTGCGCGTGGACGGCCCTTCGGCTTCAGCGCCGTAGGCCCACACGCCCATCTCTTCTTCGGACACGAAGAGGGTCGCATGCGCATCGTCGACGCGGCAGTGCCCGACGCCGGTCGGCAACGCCAGGCGGCGCACCAGGCGCGGCTCAGTGCCCAGCAACCACTGCTGCGCCTGGCCATCCTTGGCGACCAGGAAGGCGTGGTCCAGCCCCTGCTGGTCGCGGTACATGCAGGCCGCTTCGATGCCGAAACCGGTGTCGGGCAGGGCGGGCAGCGCCGCCAGGGTACCGGCGCGCGTATCGACCCGCACCGGCAGCAGGCGCTCGGCATTCGAGTCGACCACGATGGCCAGCGCGCCGCCGTCCAGCGGACGCAAGTCGAGCTGCTCGCCGCGCAGCGGCAATACCGCCAGCTCGCGACCGTCGCCGCCCACCAGGCGCAGGCCGCGTTTGTCGAGTGACAGCCAGGCGCCGCCTGGCAGCGCGGCCAGTTCTTCCGCGCCTTTCAAGGTCGCCGGCACCTCGGCGGCGCTGGCGGAAGCGAGCAGCAGGGACAGTAAGGTTGAAATAAGGGTTCGTTTCATCAGAAGATACTCGCTTTCAGGCCGATCTTGTAAGTGCGGCCATATTGTTCGTACTGGGCGTTGCGGGATTTGTCGCCCTGGTAGACGTAGTACTTCTCGTTGTTCAGGTTACTCGCGTCAAAAGTCAGCTGCCAGCGCTTGTTCAGGTTCCAGGACATCGACAGGTCGAGCTGCTTCTGGGTGTCGACCCAGCGGTCCTGGCTGGCGTCGAGCACGTCCTCTCCCAGTTCCAGCAGATAGGGCGATTTATAGTTCATGGCCAGGCGGGCGCTGAAAGGCCCACGCTCGTAGCCGACCATGATGTTCCCGACCCGGTTCGACTGGCCCGGCATGCGGATGGTGCGGGTGGCGCGCACGCCAGCCTCGATCGCGCTGTCGATCTGGGCGCGCGAGTGGGTCATGGCGGCGTTCACGCCCACCAGCAGGCCGTTGAAAGGGGACGGCAGCATGCGCAGCGGCTGCTGCCAGGCCAGCTCGATGCCGCGCACTTTCGCGTCGCCGCCATTCGCGTAGGAGAGGGCGCTGGCATAGTCCGCCCAGGCGCCGGAGCCGGCCAGGTTGGTGGCGTAGGTGAAGTCGCGGATCTTCTTGCTGAAGACGTAGGCCGACATCACGCCTTCCTTGCCGACCAGGCGCTCGACGCCAAGGTCCAGGTTGTGCGAACGCAGCGGAGCCAGCTCCGGGTTGCCGATGGTGGCTTCGTCGCCGTCGATGCCGATGGCGGGCGCCAGCTGGCTGAAGTTGGCGCGCACCACGGAATTGGTCCAGGCGGCGCGCACGCTGGTCGATCCATCCAGGTCATAGCGCAGGTGCAGGCCGGGCAGCCAGTTGGTATAGGAACGGCTGGCATTGCGCGTTTCGATCTCGTCCTCCGAGACCTGGAAACCACTTGCTGCAAATCGGGTGCGCTCGGCCCGTACGCCGGCGAGCAGCCACCAGGCGCCGCTGCGCAGGCTGGCCTGCAGGTAGGCGGCGTCGATGTCTTCCTTCATGTTGAAATCGTCCAGCGCCGATTCGGCGTCCAGGCGGGCGCCGGCGCGGTCGAGGCCTGCAATGCGGGCGCGCACGAGGGCCGGGTCGATCGCGTAGCCGATGCGGCCCAGCCTGTAGTCGAGCTGCCGCGTCCCGACGAAAGAGGAGAGCAGGGTGGAGCCGGCGCCGAAGTAATCGCCGTCTTTGGGGTCGTCGCTGCCGAATTCCCACTGCTCGGATTCGTTGTCCTTGTCGCGGCGGGTCGCCTTGGCGCCGAATTTCAGGGCGCCGTCCCAGTCGCCGGCGGCGAAGTCGCGCTGCAGGTCCAGGCGCAGCTGACGGGTCTTGTCCTTCGCGTAGCTGCGTTCCAGCGCGAAGGCGTTCAGCTCGTAGTTGGCCGCATCGAAGGCCGCGTCCGGCGCGATCAGGCGCGGCACGCGGCCGTTGGTGAAGCCGACGCCGGAGAAGTCGTCGATATTGCGGAAACGCGCGTCGCCGAGGGCGTCCGGCGTCGCGTCGGTGGCCTGGCTGGCGGCGGCTTCCATGTGCAGCTTCCAGCCTTCGCCGAAGCGTCGATCGAGCGCGCCGGTGAGCGAGCGGATCTCCTGCGTGTACTTGCGCTGGCGCAGGCGGCGTTCCAGGCGTGCCGTGCCCAGTTCACCTTCGGCGATATCATCGTCCTCGAAGTCGCCCACCGTCAGGCGGTCACGCGATTCCTCGTCCGAGAAGCGGCTCAGGAACGCGCGCAGGGCGATGTTGGTCTGGGCATCCGGGCGGTAGTCGAGGTTGACGGCGCCGGCGCGGCGTTCGCGCTGGGGCAGGTAGTCGCGCAGCTCGAAGCCTTCCAGGCGAGCGCCATCCCAGGCGCCGCCGGTCTCCACATTGTCCGAGCCGAACTTGCGCTTTTCGCCGGACAGGCCGGCGGCGATGCCCAGTTTGCCATCCATGAAGCGCTGCGCCCACAGCAGGTTGCCCTGCGGGCTGTATTGGCGGGTGTTGCCGTCGCGGCCCACAGCGGCGCCGACGCTGAACAGGGTGCCTGGCAGGTCGAAGGCGGACAGGGTCTTGACCTCGACGCTGCCGCCGAGCGAGTTCGCGTCCTGGTCGGGCGTGCTGGATTTCGACACCTCCAGCGAACGCACCAGGCCGGCCGGCAGCACGTCCAGCGCCACGGCGCGGCGCGAGGCTTCCGGCGACGGCACCAGGGCGCCGTTGATGGTCACGCTGTTGTAGTCGGCGTCCAGCCCACGCACCACGACGTAGCGGCCTTCTCCCTGGTCGCGCTGCACCGACACGCCCGGCATGCGCGCCAGCGCTTCGGCTGCGTTCTTGTCCGGGAGGTGGCCGATGTCGTCGCTGCTGACCACGCTGACGATGTTGTCGGCATGCTCCTGGGCGACGATGGCGCGCGCCAGGCTGGCGCGCTGGCCGGTGATGATCACGCTGGGCTCGTCGGCGGCGTGGACGCCGCTTGATGCCAGCAGACCTGCGGTGAGGGCGGGGAGGGCAAAGTAGCGCATGGGGGCACCGTGTTGTTGGAATGCGGCGGATTCTGGTGCCCGAATATGACGAAGCGGTGACGTCTTCCAGGCTGGACGGCGCTGAAAGCCGGGAATGAGCCGAATTGACTCCTCTCCCGTCGCGCCCCCTGCTGTGGCGGCGCCTGCGGAAGCGGAAAGTTGCGCCAGCCGGGTGAGCCGTTCGGACCCGTGCGTGGATGCCACAGCCTTGTCGTCCTGTCATGCTGCTGTCACGGGGCTGCGCTAGGGTAGGCCGATCCACGTTCCGGTTTCCGCCCATGATGTTCGCCTTCCGCCCTGTGCTCCTCGTCGCCGGTCTGCTGTGCAGCCTCCTTTTGCTGTTCGCCGCCACCGGCGCCATCCTGCCGCTCGCGCAGTGGAACTGGATGGACATCGCGGGCGAGGGCGGCACCGCGCTGCTGGCGGCAGTGTGGTGCCTGATCGTCCTGGGCAGCCGCCCGGACGGGCGCGTCACCCGCCTGCTGGCGGGCGGGCTGGCCTGCATCATGCTGGGTTCCTGGGCCGACTGCCTGGACGAGGCGATCGATGTCGACAAGCGCTTCTTGTGGGACAACGCCCTGGAGGCCCTGCTGCCGCTGGGGATGCTGGTGCTGACCGTGGGACTCTACTACTGGCGCCAGGAGCAGGCCACCCTGTCCGACCACATGCGCAAGCGCGAACGGCTGTTCCGCAGCCACCGTCCCTTCGACCGCATCACCCAGCTGGCCGACGCCGCCTACCTGCGCGAACAGCTGCGCCTGGAGATCCGGCGCGACGGGGACAATGGCTGCGTACTGGTGCTCTTCGATATCGACGGCTTCCACCGCATCAACCGCGAACACGGCCACGCGGAGGGCGACCGTGTGCTGCAGGCGGTGGCGCACATGCTGCTGCTGAACCTGCGCAATGACGACCTGCTGTGCCGCTATGCCGGCGACCGCTTCGCCGTCCTGATGCCGGGCCTCGACGTGGAGGAGGCGGCCGACAGCGCGCGCCATCTGTGCCGCATGGTGTCGTCGATGCGCCATCATGCGCCCGGCGGGCCGGTGGCGATCACGCTGCGCCACGGCTGCGCGCCGACGCGTGGTGCGCCGGATGCGCTGCTTGCCGACCTGTGCCGCCGGATGGATGCGGCGTGATTGCCTGGCAGCCGGCGGGAGAACCCTCGATCCCGGCGCGCCAGCAGCCGGCGCTGGCCCTCGAATACGGGCGTTCGCGCGATGCGCTTGACGATGAGCTGCTGCGCGATACCGGCCTGCTCGCCGGGCTGACGCCCGACAGCCTGGTTTCGCCGAGCCAGTACCTGCAGCAGCTCGCGAACACCCTGCGCGCCCTGGATAGTCCGGACACCAGCTTCATGCTGGGCCAGCTCCTGCTGCCGGGCCACGACGGCGCCGCCAGCCACGCCCTGGTGCAGGCGCCGACCCTGCGCGTGCTATTGGAAACCCTGTGCCGCTTCCATGCGCGCCTGACGCCCCTGCTGCGGCCGCGCTTCGAGAGCTGGGACGGAGTGGCGCTGCTGTACTGGGTCGACTCTTTTGGAGCGCCCGGCATGCGTGCGGCCCTGGTCGAGATGCACATGACGGCCCTGGTCGGCCTGTGCCGCTGGCTGGGCGGCGAGCGCCTGCCCTGGCGCTTCTGCTTCAATCGCGGGGCGCCGCGCCACGTCGAGCAGCACCACGTCCACCTGGGCACCGAGCTGCGCTTCGGCTGCCAGCTCGACGCCATGCTGCTGCCGTCTACCTGGCTGGACCGGCCGTGGCCGCGCGCCAGCGAACTGGCCTCGCGCCTGGCGCAGCAGGAAGCGGCGCTCGAAGCCCCGCGTGCGCCGGGCCTGTTGGCGGCGCTCTACGATTATCTGCTGGAGAATGTGCGCGCCGCGCCGACGCTGGAGCGCACGGCAAGCGACTTCGGTGTCAGTCCGGCCACCTTCAAGCGTCAGCTGCTGCGCCACCATACGCACTTCCAGGGTGAGCTGGACGGGGTGCGCACGCACGTGGCGCTATGGCTGCTGCAGGTGGAGCGGGCGGACAACGAGGCGGTGGCGCGCTATCTGGGCTTTCACGATGCGGCCAATTTCAGGCGCTCGTTCAAGCGCTGGACGGGGGCGACGCCGGGACCGACCAGGGCGGCGCTCGATGGGGAGCTGGGGTGGGCTGGCTAGCGGCAGAGCGCCGCCAGCCGGTGCGACCTTTTTTGCCGAATCAGGCCGGTGGCGGCACGTAGCCCTGCGCCTGGTCGGCGGCGCCATCGCCGAAGAAGTGACGCTCCATCTGGGTCGCCAGGTACTTGCGGGCGCGGTCGTCCGCCAGGTTCAGGCGGTTTTCGTTGATCAGCATGGTCTGGTGCTTCAGCCATGCCTGCCATGCCTCTTTCGAGACCGACAGGTAGAGCTTCTTGCCCATTTCGCCAGGAACCGGCGGGAAGTCCAGTCCTTCGGCTTCCTTGTTCAGTTTGATGCATTGGACGGTGCGGGCCATGGTGTACTCCTGTTAATGTTGAGCGATGGGCGCTTGTCGTAGGGTGGGCAGATTCTGCCCACGCGTTCAAATCACGTATCCTGGCATGCTGCCTGGCTCGAATCCGCACCTTGAACGCGTGGGCGGAGGACCGCCCACCCTACAAGAGCCAAACCGTCATTATAAGGTCTTGATCAAGACCTGTGAGCGGCGCTGCCAGTTATACATGTGCTGGCGGTCCTTGGGCAGGTCATCCACCGTGGCCGGCACGAAGCCGCGCTTCTTGAACCAGTGCGCCGTGCGGGTGGTCAGCACGAACAGCTTGGAGAGGCCGGCGGCGCGGGCGCGGTTTTCCATGTGCTTGAGGATGCGCTCGCCGTCGCCCTGGGTCTGGGCGTCCGGGCTCACCGTCAGGCAGGCCATCTCCCCCATCTTCGACTCCGGGAAGGGATACAGGGCCGCGCAGCCGAAGATCACGCCGTCGTGGTCGATGACCGAGAACTGGTCGATTTCGCGCTCGATGAGCTCGCGGCCGCGATACACCAGGGTGCCGTCGGCTTCGAGCGGCTCGATGAGCTTGATAATTCCGCCGACGTCCTCAATTGTGGCCTGGCGCAGGCTTTCCAGGTTCTCGTGCGAGATCATGGTGCCCACGCCGTCGTGGGTGAACAGTTCGAGCAGGGCCGAGCCGTCCATCTCGAAAGGCACGATGTGGGCGCGGTCCACGCCGCTGTTGCAGGCCTTGATGGCGTGCTGCAGGTAGAAAGCGGCGTCGGGCGGCAGGAAACCGGCCTGCAGCACGGCTTCGGCCTGGTGCGACGACAGTTCGCGGATCTCGGCGCCGGCGGCGTCCTGCATCATCGGGGTCTCGGTGATGAAGATCAGCTTGTCGGCATGCAGGGCGATCGCGGCCGAGGCGGCGACGTCTTCCATCGTCAGGTTGAAGATTTCGCCGGTGGGCGAGAAGCCCAGCGGGGAGAGCAGCACCAGGGTGTCCTCGGTCTGCAGCATCGGCTGGATCTTCTCGGCGACGATCTTGCGTGTGACGCCGGTGAGTTCGAAGTCGGTGCCGTCGATCACGCCGAGCGGGCGGGCGACGACGAAGTTGCCCGACACGATGCTGATCTGGGCATTCGACATGGGGGTGTTCGGCAAACCCTGGCTGAAGGCGGCTTCGATATCGAGACGCAGTTCGCCCGCCGCTTCCTTCGCGCATTCGAGCGCGGCGGAATCGGTAACCCGGATACCGTTATGGAAGCGGCCCTCGACGTTACGCAGTTCGAGCTGCTCGGCCACCTGGGGACGCGAGCCGTGCACCAGCACCAGGCGGATGCCGAGACCCAGCAGCAGCGACAGGTCCTGGGCCAGCACCGGCAGGGCGCCGGAGGTGACCAGTTCGCCCGGGAAGGCGACCACGAAGGTCTTGCCGCCAAAGGCATGAATATACGGCGCGACAGAGCGCAACCACTGGACGAATTGGGTAGGGTTTTCCATTTGCCGCATTATAATTCGCTGCGCGATGTGCGCACCAAATACCTTGTAAAAATCAATGTCTGAACAGAGTAACAAGCCTTCGCCCCAACCGGCGCGCGCCGCTTCCCCGACCACTGCCGCATCCGAACCGCGCAAGCCGCGGCCGGAGGGGCAACTGCGCGCGCCGATGACGCAGACGCGCGACGGCGAATTGCAGACCAGGCCCGCGGGCGGCGCGGAGCAGGCCAGGCCGCGCGAGCCGCGCCGCGCGCCGGCAGCGCGCACCGAGGCGGGGCAGGGACAGCGTCCTGCGCAAGGCAATGCGAAGCCACCGCGCGCCCAGGGCGAACGCCCGTCGCGCGACGAGGCAAGGACTTCGGATGCCCGGACCCCGCCCTTCCGCAACCCGCTCCCGGCCATCACCTTCCCCGAAGACCTGCCGGTCTCCGGCCGCCGCGCCGAGATCGCGAAGGCGATTCGCGACAACCAGGTGGTCATCGTCTCGGGCGAAACCGGTTCCGGCAAGACCACCCAGCTGCCGAAGATCTGCCTGGAGCTGGGCCGCGGCCAGGCTGGGCTGATCGGCCACACCCAGCCGCGCCGTATCGCGGCCTCGTCCACGGCCAAGCGCATCGCCCAGGAACTCGGCTCGCCGCTGGGCGAGCACGTGGGCTTCAAGGTGCGCTTCAACGACACCCTGCAGAAGGGCGCCTCGGTCAAGCTGATGACCGACGGTATCCTGCTGGCCGAGACCCAGACCGACCCGCTGCTACGCGGCTACGACACGATCATCATCGACGAGGCGCACGAGCGCAGCCTGAACATCGACTTCCTGCTCGGCTACCTCAAGCAGCTGCTGCCGCGCCGTCCGGACCTGAAGGTCATCATCACCTCGGCGACCATCGACGCCGAGCGCTTCGCGCGCCATTTCGGCACGAACGAGAAGCCGGCGCCCGTCATCGAGGTGTCGGGCCGCCTGTACAAGGTCGAGGTGCGTTACCGCCCGGTGGACAAGGATCCCGTCACCATCCAGCCCAAGCCAGGCGATCCGCTTCCCAAGGCCCAGGCCGCGCGCGACAAGCGCGACCTGATGGACGCCGTGGTCGACGCCGTCGATGAGCTGTGCCGCATCGGCTCGGGCGACGTGCTGGTCTTCCTGCCGGGTGAGCGCGAGATCCGCGATTGCGCCGAAGCGCTGCGCAAGCACCATCCGCCGCACGTCGACATCCTGCCGCTGTTCGCCCGCCTCTCGGTGGAAGAACAGGACCGCGTCTTCAAGACGACGAATGCGCGCCGCATCGTGCTGGCGACCAACGTGGCCGAGACCTCGCTGACGGTGCCGGGCATCCGCTACGTGGTCGACACGGGCCTCGCGCGCGTGAAACGCTACAGCTTCCGCAACAAGGTCGAGCAGCTGCAGATCGAACCGGTGGCGCAATCGTCCGCCAACCAGCGCGCCGGCCGCTGCGGCCGCGTGGCCGACGGCGTCTGCATCCGCCTGTTCGAGGAGGACGATTTCAACAAGCGTCCGAAGTTCGCGGACCCGGAGATCCTGCGTTCCTCGCTGGCCTCGGTCATCCTGCGCATGAAATCGCTGCACCTGGCGGATGTGGAGACCTTCCCCTTCATCGAGCCGCCGCAGGGGCGGGCGATCGCCGACGGCTACCAGCTGCTGCAGGAAGTCGGGGCGGTCGACGACAGCAACGCGCTCACGCCGCTGGGCAGGAAGCTGGCCAAGCTGCCGCTCGACCCGCGCGTGGGCCGCATGATCCTGGCGGCGGTCGACAACGACTGCCTCACCGAGATGCTGATCGTGGCCTCGGCCCTGTCGACGCAGGATCCGCGCGACCGCCCGATCGAGTACCAGCAGCAGGCCGACGAAAAGCACAAGAAGTTCGCGGACGAGAAATCGGAATTCCTCAGCTACCTCAAGATCTGGGCCTGGTTCGAGGACGCGATCGAGCACAAGAAAACCAACCGCCAGTTGCAGGACAACTGCCGCGCCAACTTCCTGTCGCAGCTGCGCCTGCGCGAGTGGCGCGACGTGCATTCGCAGCTCTTGACCGTGGCGCGCGAGCAGGGCTGGCGCCTGAATGCGGCTCCGGCTACCTACGACCAGCTGCACCTGTCGCTGCTCACCGGCCTGCTGGGTAACATTGGCTTCAAGGCCGAGGACGAGCCGGTCTTCCTGGGCGCGCGCGGCATCAAGTTCCACATCTGGCCGGGTTCCTACCTGGCCAAGAAGCCGGGACGTTGGGTGATGGCGGCCGAACTGGTCGAGACCACGCGCCTGTACGCGCGCACCATCGCCCAGATCCAGCCGGAGTGGATCGAGAAGATCGGCGGCCACCTCCTGAAGAAGTCCTGGGGCGAGCCGCGCTGGGAAAAGCGCCAGGCCCAGGTGACGGCGCTGGAGCGCGCGACCCTGTACGGCATCGTCATCTACGGCAACCGCCGCATCAACTACAGCCTGCACAATCCGGCGGAGGCGCGCGAGATCCTGATCCGCGACGCACTGGTGGCCGGCGACTACGAGACCCGCTTGCCCTTCTTCGCGCACAACCACAAGCTGGTGCGCGAGATCGAGAACCTCGAGCACAAGTCGCGCCGCCTCGACGTGCTGGTGGACGAGCAGCTGATCGCGGCCTTCTACGACAAGGAGATCCCGCACACGGTCGTCAACGGCGCCGGTTTCGAGAAGTGGTACAAGGATGCCTCGCGCGACAATCCGAAGCTCTTGTTCCTGAACCGCGAAGAGCTGATGCGCCACGAGGCGGCCGGCGTCACCACCGAGCTGTTCCCGAAGACGATGAACGTCACCGGCATCGAGATGGGTCTCACCTACCACTTCGAGCCGGGCAGCCCGCGCGATGGCGTGACCCTCGCCGTGCCGCTGTTCGCGCTGAACCAGATCCCCCAGGAGCGCGCGGGCTGGCTGGTGCCGGGCATGCTGAAGGAGAAGGTGCACCTGCTGCTCAAATCCCTGCCGCAGAAGCTGCGCCGCCACTGCGTGCCGCTGCCGGACTACGCGGCCAAGTTCTACGAGCGCCACCAGGACCCGCTGCGCTTCGCCAGGGGCGACCTGGTCGACGCCCTGATCGCCGACATCCACATGCACACCAGCGCGCGGGTGTTGACGACCGACTTCAAGCTCGAGACCCTGCCGGCCCACCTGTTCATGAATTTCAAGGTGATCGACGAGCACGGACGCCAGCTCGACATGGGCCGCAACCTCGCGACCCTGCAGGCGGAGCTGGGTGGACAGGCGCGCCAGAGCTTCCAGAAGCTGGCGGAAGCGACGCCAAGCGCCGCGCCGGCCAAGCTGCAGGCTGCCGCGCCGGCGGCGCCCGCCGCGCCGGCCAGGGGCAAGGGCAATGCGCAGGCAGCGAAGGCGGCCAATGCAGCCGCTCCGGCGGCGGCGGCGGCGGGCGCGATCCAGCACACTGGCCTCACGACGTGGAGCTTCGGCGAACTGCCCGAACTGCTGGAGATCACCCAGGGCAAGCTGACCCTGATCGGCTTCCCGGCCCTGGTCGACAAGGGTGCGCACTGCGACCTGGAAGTGTTCGACGACCCGAACGTGGCGGCGCGCACCCACCGCGTCGGCCTGCGCCGCCTGTTCGCGCTGCAGCTGAAGGACCAGCTGAAGTTCGCGGAGAAGAACATCCCAGGCCTGCAGGGGATGGGCATGCAGTTCATGAGCGTGGGCACGCAGGAAGACCTGCGCGACCAGATCATCGCCAAGGCGATCGACATCGCCTGCCTGCAGGACCCGCTGCCGATCAATTCCGGTGAGTTCAACAAGCGCAGGGACGAGGGCAAGGGCCGCATCGGCCTCCTGATCAACGAGGTCGCGCGCCTGGTGGGGGCGATCCTGTCCGAGTTCCACGGCATGCCCAAACGTATCCAGAGCCTGCCGCCTGCCGTGCAGTCGGATATCCAGTCGCAGCTGCAGGGGCTGATCCACAAGCGCTTCATCGCGGACAACGAGTACAGCCAGCTGTCGCACTTCCCGCGCTACCTGAAGGCGATCAATGTGCGCATCGAGAAGTTGCGCGGCAATCCCTCGCGCGACGCCCAGCTGATGGCGGAATGGCAGAACGCGGCCAGCCAGTTCCAGCGCACGCTGAAGAACCAGGCGGGCAAGAACAACGATCCGCGCATGATCGATTTCAGGTGGATGCTGGAAGAGCTGCGGGTGTCGCTGTTCGCGCAGGAGCTGAGGACGCCGATGCCGGTGTCGGCGAAGCGCTTGCAGAAGGTGTGGGAGTCGATGATCCGCTGACCGCGGTTTTTGTGGCGTGGGCGGTCCCCGCCCACGCGTTCACACGACGCTCGCATTACGATTCGTAATTAATGACGAGAAAATCGAGCCATTAACCACGCGGCGTGGCGAATCGTCGGAGAGTTGGACGCGTGGGCGGGAAGACCCGCCCACGCTACGAATCAACCGATATTGCTGCCGCGGATACGGCTCAGGTCCTTGTCGTCGCCGTCATGCCCGGGCCGTGGGTCGGGGCTGCCGCTCACGCCATATGAGTCCCCGTGCAGTGCGCCGCCACTGGCGCCGCTGCCCAGGCTGCTGCCGGCCCCGCTGCTGCTGCCGGCCGAGCCCGCCCCTACGCTCGAGCCCATGCCGCCGCCCATCGCCGAACCGGCGCCCATGCCGCCGCGCATGCTCGACCCCGGCCCCATCGTCGGCGCCCCGGAACGCGCCGGGTCGGTGCCGTAGAAGGAGTGGACGCCGCCGGCCCAGCTCACGTCGCTCATGTCGGGCCAGGCGTCCTTGTCGAAGCCGGGGGCGTGCTTGAGGCGTTCCTTCTCCACATCGAGCACCATGCGCTTGTTGACGGTGTCCAGGTGCAGCGCCTGCCAGGGCACGGCGAACAATTTCTCGCCCATGCCGAGGAAGCCGCCGAAGGCCAGCACGGCGTAGGCCACCTGGCCGGTCTGCATGTCCAGCATGATTTCCTTGATGTCGCCCAGGTCTTCCTCGGCGGCGTTGACGACGCTGTCGCCGATCAGGGTATCGGCGCCCATCAGCGCCGGGCCCGGCCCGGTACTGCGGGTGTCGCGGTATATCCCGTATTTATCACGATCTGCGTAGCTCATGGCATTCCTCCCTGTTGGGTTGGCTGTGCAAGGCAGCGGGCATACCCGTCAAGGGTAGGGGTCCGACCTTGCCTGTCGAATGATATTTCTCAATCGGGTAGGGGAGCGCGCAACAGGCGTGGCGCTATGCGAGCTAGCGCACAGAAGAGTTATTGCAACGTGGTTAATGTGCTAAGTAATGTTTCGGAGAGAAAAGAAATGACGATCACTTCGCGCTGCAACTACGCTGGTCCGCTCGGTAAACTCATCCCGACCCGCTCGCCTGCTTCCCTGTTCGCCCGCCTGAGCTGGTTCAGCCGCCGCTGAATCGGGGCGCCGCGCGCGGGTTGGCCCCAGCCCGCGCGCGCCAGCCTCAGGACCTTTATTGGCCGTTGCCGCCGGATACGCCGTAGACGTGGCCGGTGGTGAAGCTCGATTCGTCCGCCGCCAGCGTGACATAGGCCAGGGCCAGTTCGGCCGGCTGGCCCGGACGCTTCATCGGCGTATCGGCGCCGAACTTCTTCAGGTTCTCCTGCGTCTGCCCGCCCGACACTTGCAGCGGCGTCCACACCGGCCCCGGCGCCACGGCATTCACCCGGATCCCCTTCGGCGCCAGCTGCTTGGCCAGCGACTTCGTCAGCGCCACTTCCGCCGCCTTCGTCATCGAATAGTCCATCAGGTTTTCCGACGGAGCGAAGGCCTGCTGCGAGGCCGTGTTGATGATGCAGCTGCCCGCCTTCAGGTGCGGCACGGCCGCCTTCGTGATCCAGAACATCGCATACACATTGGTCTTGAAGGTCCAGTCGAAGTCCGCCGTCGACAGGTCGAGGATCGAGTCGATTGATTTCTGGCGCGAGGCATTGTTGACCAGCAGGTCCAGCCCGCCCAGCTGGCGCACCGCTTCGTCGACCAGCTTGCGGCAGAAGGCTTCGTCGCGGATGTCGCCCGGGATCGCCACCGCCTTGCGGCCGGCCTGGCGGATCAGTTCCACGACTTCCTTCGCGTCCGCTTCTTCCGCCGGCAGGTAGTTGATGGCCACGTCCGCGCCTTCACGGGCGAAGGCGATCACGGCGGCGCGGCCGATGCCCGAGTCGCCGCCCGTCACCAGGGCCTTGCGTCCTGCCAGGCGTCCGCTGCCGCGGTAGGTGGTCTCGCCGTGGTCCGGACGCGGCGTCATCTTGCCGGCCAGGCCCGGCCAGGGCTGCGACTGGTTGGGGAAGGGCGGCGCCGGATAGCGCTTCGCCGCCTCGCGGGCGCGGCCCGGCGGCGGCTGGTTCGCCACATCGGCGCCTGCCTGCTGCGCCATCGCCGGCGCGACCGCGGCGGAGGCCGCGATACCGGTGGCGACAGTGCTGACGAAGCGCCGGCGCGAGGGGGCGACGGCGTCGGGTTTGTTCTTGTCCGAATCCATGCTGGCTCCTGAAGATCAACGGGACCAGCGATGGTAGACCTTATCGAACAGGCATGGAGCCAGCTAGCTCGGCAGAAAGAAACTCAAGTCGCCTGGGGCTTGCCCGCACCAGTAAAGTGCAGCTCGATCTCTTCCAGCGTCTTGCCCTTGGTCTCGGGCAGCAGGAAGGCCGCCGTCAGGAAGTACAGCACCGAGAAGCCTGCGCCGACGAAGAACACGGTCGAGTAGCCGTAGAAGCCGACGGTGGGCAGGAACATGGCCGCGATCAGGGTCGAGACGAACTGGTTGATGAGTAGCGCGATGCTCATGCCGTTGGAGCGGATCCGGGTCGGCATCAGCTCCGACAGCGCCAGCCACACGCACACGCCCGGGCCCACCGCGAAGCCGGCCACGAACAGGCAGATCGCCAGCGCCACCTGCCAGCCGTGCGCTTCGGCCGGCACCGTACCGAGCCAGGCGCGCTCGATGACCAGCGGCGCCGCACGTCCCTCGGCCGGGTCGGCGAAGGGATTCAGGTGCCAGCGTCGCAGCGTGGCGCCGATCACGCTGTCATCGAGGATGGCGTCCTCGCGCCTGAGCAGGACGGTGGGCAGCAGGGGATCGTCGCTGCGCAGCGACTTCACATTGGTGAAGGGACCGTAGGCGTAGGCGACCGTCAGCTGCTGCGGCGCGCTGCCGCCGGCGCCGAGCACGGCCAGCTGCTGCTCGTCCAGGCGCAGCGCCAGGCTGTCGTCGCGTACCTGGGCCTCGATCAGGGGACGCACATCGACCTGTCCGCTTTCGGCGCTGCGGAACAGCAGCCCGGCGGACACCAGGGCCAGCACGATGGCGCCGCTGCCCAGCTTCAGCAGGAACTTGCGGCCCTTGCGGTCGACCAGCACCACGGCCACCACGGTCATCACGGCATTGAGCACCTTGAGGGCCACGTCGGCCGTGTTGGCGGTGGAGCCGGGCAGGCCGGCCTGGTTCAGGATCGTGACGACGTAGGCCAGCACCGAGTTGATGCCGGTGGCTTGCGTGAGCGCCAGCACCAGGCAGGCCAGCAGAAAGGGCAGTACGTAGCGGCGGCTGGCCAGCGAATCGCGGGTCGCGACCGGCGCGTCGGCGGCCTTCACTTTGGCGCCACCGCGCAGGGCCAGCCAGCGCGGCGATTCCTTCAGCGCGAGGCTGCCGGCGGTGAACACGACGCCCGGCGCGAGGCAGAGCCAGAAGATGGTGCGCCAGGCATGGTCCTGGGCCGCGAACACCATGGCGCTGCGCTGCTCGGGCGCGAGCGAGGCGACGGCCTGGGTGACGGCGTCGACGTTCCGGGCCTGGGACAGGCCGATCACGGCGGCGCCCACCAGGCCGATGGTCAGCATCAGCTGGAACAGGGCGGCGCCGCGTCCCCTCTGGTCCGCCGGGAGCGACTCGGCCAGGTAGAGCGGCACCACGACCCCGATCAGGCCACCGCTGACGCCCTGCAGCAGGCGGCCCAGCAGCAGGGGAATATAACCGTCGGACAGCGCGATCATGGGGATGCTGAGGGTGAACAGGGCGCCCGCCAGCACCATGCACCAGCGGCGCCCGACCAGGTCGGCCAAGGCGCCGGCGAACAGCGAAGACAACACGGAGCCGAGCAGCACCGCCGCCACGATGAAGGACAGCTGCTGGGTGCTCAGTTTCCAGGCCAGGGTGGCGGTCGACTCCAGGTAGGGCAGGGCGCCGGCGATGATGCCGACGTCGATGCCGTACAAGAGGCCGCCCATGCCGGCGATGAACAGCAGATAGCGCCGCGCGCGTTCTGGCGTAGTGATCATGTTGTCTCCGTTTTGTTGTGCTTGTAGTTGTTACTGTGCGAGCGGGATCGCTTCGCCTTCGACATGGACAGCGCTGGGTCGCAATGCCTCGTCCAGCACCACGATGTCGGCCCAGGCGCCGGGGACGAGGCGCCCGCGTTCGTGTTCGCCCAGGTAGTCGGCCGGATAGCGCGACAGGCGCGTCGAGGCCTCGGCCAGGTCCAGCCCCAGTTCGACGAAGTTGCGCAGGGCCTGGTCCATGGTCAGCACGCTGCCCGCCAGCGAGCCGGTCGCCAGGCGCACGCAGGCGCCGCACTTGAACACGCGCTGGGTGCCGAGCGCGTATTCGCCGTCCGGCATCCCGGTGGCCGAGGTGGCGTCGGTCACGCCGTACAGGCGCGGAATGGCGCGCAGGGCCGCGCGCAGGGCGCCCGGGGCCACGTGCTGCAGGTCGGGGATGACTTCCGCGTAGTCGGCGTGGGCCAGCGCGGCGCCCACCATGCCGGGTTCGCGGTGGTGCAGGGCGCTCATGCCGTTGAACAGGTGGGTGAAGCCGGCGGCGCCGGCCTTCAGCGCGGCGACGCCGTCGTCGTAGCTGCCGGCGCTGTGGCCGATCTGGACGCGGATGCCGAGCGCCTTGAGTGCCGGGATCAGCTGCACATTGTTGTCGACTTCGGGCGCCATGGTCAGCACCCGGATCGGGGCGATGGCGTGCAGGCTGCGCACCAGGTCCAGGCGCGCGGGCACCACGTCGGGCGGCTGGGCGCCCAGGCGCTGCAGGTTCAGGAAGGGGCCTTCGAGGTGCACGCCCAGCATGCGCGCCGCGCCTTGCGGGCGCTGCGCGATCACGCCGGCCATGCCGGCCAGCGCGCGGCGGATGTGGTCTTCTTTCGCGGTCAGCGTGGTGCCGAGCAGGGAAGTGGTGCCATGGCGCGCGTGGGTGCGGGCCACGATGGCGCCGGCGTCGCCCCCTTCCATGATGTCGGTGCCGGCCGCGCCATGCACGTGCAGGTCGACGAAGCCGGGGAGGATGGTGTGCCCGCTTGCGGCAGGGCCTTCGATGATCCGGTGGATGCGTTCGCTGAAATCGATGCTGCCCGTGATCCAGCCGGAGGGAGTGAGGATTCTGCCGCTGAGCATTTAGTCCGCTATGAGTAATTCGATGCCCAGCTTCTGCAGTCCTTCGCGGTATTCCGGGCTGATGCTGGCATCGGTGATGACGGTATCGACGCGGTCGAGCTGCACGATGCGGTGCAGGCTGACCCGGCCGAACTTGGAGGCGTCGGTGAGCACGATGATCTTCTTCGCGCGCTCGACCATCTTGTGGTTCAGGCTCGCCTCGGCTTCATGGTGGGTGGTGACGCCGAACTGCAGGTCGAAACCGTCCACGCCGAGGAAGAGCTTGTCGAAGCTGTAGGCCTGCAGGGTGGCCTCGGCCTGGCTGCCCTGGATCGACAGCGACTGCTTGCGCAGCTGCCCGCCGGTCAGGATCAGCCCCACGCCGGCGGTGTCGGCCAGTTCCCAGGCGATGTTCAGGCCATTGGTCATGACCGTGACGCCGTTCGCCTCGCGCAGGTGGCGCGCAAGATAGATCGTGGTGGTGCCCGAGTCGATGATGATGTTGTCGCCTTCCTGCACCAGGGTGGCGGCCAGGGCGCCGATGCGGTCCTTCTGCTCCTGGTTGATCGCATCCTTCTGGCGGATCGACTGTTCCGGCGGCGGGGTGCGGGTGAGCGTCGCGCCACCGTGGCTGCGCGTGGCCAGGCCCTGCGATTCCAGCGCACTGAGGTCGTTGCGGATGGTGACCGCCGAGACGCCGAACTCCTGCACCAGGTCGTTCACCTGGACCGTTCCCTTGCGGGTCAGTTGCTGGAGGATGGCTTCGCGGCGTTGGGTCGTGTTTCGCATGGTAGCGGCTCGGTTGGCGTTCAAAAACGCCGAGCTTAACAGATCGAGGCAGGCGTGTTGACGGCCGCCGCATTATGGTTGCAGGCCCGCGCGTACTGGGCCAGCACGCGCCCCACCTTGTGCTCGAGCAGGGCGCGCGGCTTCGCGGCGAGCTGGCCCTGCAGCACCTCCAGGTATTGCTCGTGCAGGTGCTGGCTCAGGAGCGGCAGCGGGATTTCGATCGCCTCGAGGTTGGCGCACAGCTTCTCCACGGCGGCCGCCACCGGCGCCTCGTTCCAGTAGTAGCGGCAGCGGTCCGACAGGCCGTAGCGGCGCATCAGACGCTGCTCCTCGCTGCTGCCAGGGTAGTGCTTGCGCCAGTGCTCGGGCTTGGCCAGCATGACCTCGTCCAGCACCCCCATCAGGCGCGAAGCCTGGTCCGCCGGGAGCAGTTCGTCCTCGATCTGGCACAGCGCCAGCAGGCCTTCGCGCAGCGCGAACGTGGCGGCCGGACCGACCTTCAGGATGGCGAAGTGGTCGCGCACCATCTGGTGCAGGCCGGACTCGCGCTGGTAGTCGGTGGAGTGGGCCTCGAACACCAGGCCGGGCTGGCCGGCCACGAAGGCCGACAGCTCTGCCGCCTGGGCGGCGTCGTAGTGCTGGATATGGCTGGCGTCGAAGTCCACGCCCGGCTGCACCACCATCGCGATCACGCGGCGCCAGGCGCCATGCAGGCCTGCGCCCAGGAAGGCGCGGCAATGCACCTCCAGGGTACGCGCGGCCGCCTGCGGCGAGGTCGGCGCGCCGGCGTCGCTGAGCGCCGATTCGCCGCCCGGCACCGGCACCTCGGTGCCGATCACGTAGACCGGCGGCGGATGGCCGGCGCCAAGCGCCGCCGCTTCCGCGACCGCGGCCAGGCGCGCCGAACGCGCCGCCACGGTGTCGTCATCCAGGGCGGCCGGATCGTCCGCGCAGCGCATGCTGCAGTCGAGGTGGATCTTGTGGAAGCCCGCGGCCGCATAGGCTGCGATCAGGACCTCGGCGTTCTCCATCGCTTCCACGGCCGGGCGTCCCTGCCAGGCATTGGGCCCAAGGTGGTCGCCCCCCAGCACCAGGCGCGCGAGCGGAAAACCGCGCTCCCGCGCCAGCCGCTCGACGTAGTCGCGGAACTGCTGCGGATTCATGCCGGTGTAGCCGCCGAACTGGTCGACCTGGTTCGAGGTCGCTTCGACCAGCAGCAGCGTGTCGTAGCGCAGCGCCACCTGCATGGCGGCCGCGAGCACCATCGGATGGCTGCAGCAGACGCTGTACAGGCCGACCGGCTCGCCGCGGCGGTGGGCCTTGACGAGTTGCTGGATGGGGGAGAGGTCCTGGTTCATGGTGCGCTCGTAGTCAGTTGGATGGTCGTTGCTGGCGCGCCAGCAGGGCCGCGCCGCGCGCGCCGCCGGCGTCGCCGAAGCGCGGCGGCAGGATCGGCGGCACTTGCGCGCCCGGGAACAGCTGGCGGCGCACCGCGCCCGGCAGGTGCTGGTAGAGGTGCGGCAGCTGGGACAGGCCGCCGCCCAGCACGATCGCGTGCGGATCGAGCCCCAGCACCAGGCTGGACAGGGCGTGGGCCAGCAGCTCGAGGTGGGTGGCCAGGGTGGTCTGGGCCAGCGCATCGCCGGCATTGGCGCGCGCCGCGATCACCATCGGTTCGGCGCCCTCGCCGCCGAGATGGCGGTGCAGCATGCTCATGCCGGGCCCGGAGACGTAGCGTTCGAAGCAGCCCTGGCGCCCGCAGGCGCAGGGGACGACCGGCAAGCCATAGCGGGACAGCAGGTGGGCGGGCACGGACCAGTGGCCCCATTCGCCGGCCACGCCGTTGAAGCCGCGCTGGAGCAGGCCGCCAGCGCAATAGCCGCCGCCGGCGCCGGTGCCGAGGATGGCGCCGAACATGGTCGGCAGGCCGTCGGCCGCGCCTCCCTGCGCTTCGGACAGGGCGAAGCACTGGCAATCGTTGCCGATCACGACCGGCCGCCCGAGCGCTTCTTCCAGCGCGGGCGCGACCAGGCGGCCGTTCAGGGCCGGCACGTTGGAGCTGAGCTGGCGGCCGGTCTGCGCATCGGCCACGCCGGGCAGGCCGATGCCGACCGGGGCCGTGCCGCCCAATGCCGCATCGGCGCGCTGCACCAGCCCTGCGACGGCCTGCACGAAGGCGAGGAAGTCGTGGCCGGGCGTGGCGACGCGCTCGCGGAACACCTCGCCGAAGGCCGCATCGAAGGCGACCAGCTCGATCTTGCTGCCGCCGATGTCGATGCCGTGGTAGCCGCGCGGATCAGTATTGGTCATGGCGGTAGATGGTGACGCCCTTGACGACGCGGTTGACCGTGCCGCTGGCGAAAGGATTGTCGGGGCGCAGCTGCAGGGCAGCCGACTGGTGCAGGGCGAGCTGCTGCGCGGCCAGCAGCCACAGGGGCGCGAGCCAGGCGTCGGACAGTGCGGGGACATCGAGGCCGATGTCGCCCCCCGGGCCGATGGTGAGGATGCGGCCGGCCACGCCGTCGCGGCGCAGTTCCTCGACCAGGTCGGCCTCGTAGCGCTGCGCCAGCGCCTTGCTGCTGCCGAAGACGAAGACCAGGGCGTCGTGGGTGAGCACCGACTTGGGTCCGTGGCGGAAACCGAGCGGAGTGTTGGCGATGGCCGGCACGCGTCCGGCCGTCAGTTCCAGCAGCTTCAGGGCGCTTTCCCTGGCCAGGCCTTCGAGCGGGCCGCTGCCGAGGTAGACCACGCGGCCGGCCTGCGCGGCGCCCAGGCTCGCCAGCGACGCTTCCCAGGCCTGCAAGGCTTGCTGGCCCAGGCTGGCCAGCGTGGCGAAGCGCTCGAGCGGGACGTCCTTGCCCAGCACCGCCAGCGCGGCCAGCAGCATGCAGGTGAAGCTGCTGGTCATGGCGAAGCCGCGGTCGCAGCTGGCGGCCGGCATCAGGAGGTTGAACGCAGCCGGGTCGCCGGCGCTTTCGCGCGCCAGCCGGCCGTCAAGGTTGCAGGTGATGTTGAGCAGGCGGGCGCCGGGCACCAGGTCGCGCACCAGGTGCACGGCGGCCAGGCTTTCCGGGCTGTCGCCGCTGCGGGCGAAGGAAACCAGTAAAGTGGGCGCGCCGGCTTCCAGGTAGAGCTCAGGGTGGGTGAGCAGGGTGGTGGTGGCGATCGCACGCACCTGGGCCGGCCAGGCGGCATTGAGTTCGTCGGCGATGATCTCGCCGACATACGCCGAGCTGCCGGCGCCGGTCAGGATCACCCGCTGCAGCGGATTGGCCAGGCTGTCGCCGAGGAAGGCGGCGACCGCATCGCGCCCGTCCCGCAGGCTTCCAGCCAATTCGCGCCAGAGCGCGGGCTGCTGTGCGATTTCCTCGGCGGTATGCAGGCCACCGATATCGCGCCACGCTTGTTGGCTTCGCTGCAGAAGAGTAGTCATCGAAAGATATCTAAAAAGTTTTCAATGCGATGAATCTTAAATAGAAAGTTTGCGAAAGTCAAATACGAAAGATATCGAAAGTTATCATGGTGTTCGAACGCCGAGTCTGCACCATGCATCGAGGATGAGTGTGCGTTTTTCGCATCATGTTACGACCTGTTCGAAAGCTATCTGCGCAATTATTCTGTAAAACGAAAGGTTTTAAGCATGGTTCGCGCATGATTTCGAACTTTTTTGCATTTTTTCTTTCCTTTTTGTTGACCTGCTTTGTGTTTGTTCATACATTATCTTCATCAAAACGCAACACGAACCAGAAGACCACCATGAAATACATGTCCCGTCTGCGCCCTTCCTGTACTGTCTCCGCGCTGCTGCTGGCCCTGCCGGCCCTGGCCTTCGCCGCGCCGCTCGGCAAGCTGCGTACGGTCAGCCCGGGGAACGCCGACGGCCCGTCCTGGGACCTGGTGTCGGAATCGGGCGCCCGGGTGCGGGTCAGCCTGCCGCGCGCCGACGTGCTGCACATCCAGGCCGGCCGCAAGGAGCTGAGCGGCGCGGGCGACAAGGCCGCGCCGATCGTCGTGGCGCGGCCCGTCGCGGATGTGCCGCATGAGTTCAAGGAAGAAAATGGCCAGCTGGTGCTGCGCACCAGCGCCCTGACGCTGCGCGTCGACCGCGCGCCGCTGCGCTTCACCTTGTACCGTAGCGGCGAAACGCAGCCGCTGTGGCGCGAGCTCCAGCCGCTCGACCTGGCCGAGAAGCAGAACGTGCAGGTGCTCTCGAGCAGCAAGGACGAGCGCTTCTATGGCGGCGGCCAGCAGAACGGACGCTTCGAATTCAAGGGCCGCGAGCTCTTGGTGTCGTATTCGGGCGGCTGGGAAGAGGGCGACCGCCCGAACCCGGCGCCTTTTCTCATGAGTTCGCGCGGCTGGGGCATGCTGCGCAATACCTGGGCCGACGGGAACTACGACCTGCGCGAGGACGAGCAGCTCACCTTGCAGCATGCGGAAGGCCGCTTCGACGCCTATTACTTTGTCGGCGCCTCGATGCACGAGGTGCTGGCGCGCTATACCGAATGGACCGGCCGCGCGCGCATGCTGCCGCGCTGGGCCTTCGAGTACGGCGACGCCGACTGCTACAACGATGGCGACAACGTCAAGAAACCGGGCACGGTGCCGGAAGGCTGGACCGACGGCCCCACCGGCAAGACGCCGGACGTCGTCGAGAGCGTGGCGCGCCGGTACCGCGAGCACGACATGCCGGGCGGCTGGATCCTGCCCAACGACGGCTATGGCTGCGGCTACACGGCCTTGCCCGAGACCGTGAAGGGCCTGGCGAAGCATGGCTTTCGCACCGGCCTGTGGACCGAGAACGGCGTCGACAAGATCGCCTGGGAAGTCGGCCAGGCCGGCAGCCGCGCCCAGAAGCTCGATGTGGCCTGGACCGGCAAGGGCTACCAGTTCTCTCTGGACGCCAACAAGGCCGCCTACGACGGCATCCTGGACAACGCCGACAGCCGCCCCTTCATCTGGACCGTGATGGGCTGGGCCGGCACCCAGCGCTACGCCGTGGCCTGGACCGGCGACCAGAGCGCCAGCTGGGACTACATCCGCTGGCACGTGCCGACCCTGATCGGCTCGGGCCTGTCGGGCCAGGCCTATGCCACCGGCGACGTCGACGCCATCTTCGGCGGCAGCCCGGAAACCTATACCCGCGACCTGCAGTGGAAGAGCTTCACGCCGGTGCTGATGGGAATGTCGGGCTGGTCGGCCAGCGCGCGCAAGCATCCATGGTGGTTCGACGAGCCTTACCGCAGCATCAACCGGCGCTACCTGAAGCTCAAGATGCGCCTCACGCCTTATATGTACACGCTGGCGCGGGAGGCCGAGCAAAGCGGCGCGCCGCTGGTGCGTGGTCTGATGTGGGACTATCCGAAGGACCCGGCCGCGCTGCTGGAGACGCACAAGTACCAGTTCCTGCTCGGGCGCGACCTGCTGGTCGCCCCGGTCTACCGTAGCCAGGCCGTCAGCCAGGGCTGGCGCAAGGGCATCCACCTGCCGCAGGGCCGCTGGATCGACTACTGGGATGGCCGGCTGGTAGCAGCGGGCGAACAGGGACGCGACGTCGACCTGCAGGTCACGCTGGACAAGCTGCCGGTGTTCGTGCGCGCCGGCGCCATCATCCCGATGTATCCCGAGATGCTCTACGACGGCCACAAGCCGAAGGACCGCCTGACCCTCGACCTCTATCCGGAGGGCGACTCCGAGTACCTGCTGTACGAGGACGACGGCAATACCCGCAAGTACCAGGGCGGGGCGTTCAGCCGCCAGAAGATCACGATGCGCGAGGCCGGAGGCAAAGTGGACGTCGCCATCCATCCGGTCGAGGGCAGTTACGACGGCCAGGAGGCACGCCGCGGGGTCAGCCTGCGCCTGCCGAGCCGCCAGCGCCCCGGCGGCGTGACCTTGGGTACGGCCGCGCTGAAGGAAGCCGCCAGCCGCGCCGACTTCGATGCGATGGAGGCCGGCTGGTTCTTCGACGCCGCTGATCGCCTCGGCACCGTGCACGTGAAAGCGCCGAGCCAGGACATCCGCCAGCCGCTCGCCTTCACGCTGCAGGGCATTGCCCGCCCCACCGGCGAAGACGCCTTCCCGGCGGCGCCGAAGCCGGGCCGCGCCCTGCCGCCGGACGCATTGATCGTCGTGAACCGCCCGGCCGAGGAAGCCGGCCATCCGCTGGAAAACGCCTTCGACGGCAAGCCCGACACCTGGTTCCGCACCGTGCGCAGCCAGGCCGTCAAGAGCGGCGCCCACGAGTGGACCATCGGCTTCACCGAGCGCCGCCTGGTGGACGGCATCGAGATCGCACCGCGCAGCGACAAGAACTGGAAGCACGGCCAGGTGCGCGACTACGAGATCTACATCGCCGACAGCAATGGCGAGTGGGGCGCGCCGGTGCAGCGCGGCACGCTCAAGCTGCTCGAGACGACGCAGTCGATCGCCTTCCCGGCCACCGCGGGCCGCCTGCTGCGCTTCCGCGTGCTCTCCACCCAGAACCCGGACGGCAGCGGCGCGTCCAGTATCGACCCGATGGTCACGGCGGCCGCCGCCAGCGCGCCGGCCCGTGCTTTCGACGCCGCCGCGCCGCGCGAGGTGTCGCCGATCACGCTGTCCGAATTCCGCGTGCTCGAGCACCAGCTGCCGGAAGGCCGCGAGCTGCGCCGCTACCTGAGCGAGCTGCCGCTGCCGAAGAGCCTCAAGCGCGACAAGCCGGCTAGCAAGGCCCCGGAGATGCGCATGAACGGCCTGCGCTTCAACAAGGGCGTCGGCGTCGGGCCGAACAGCCGCCTGGATCTTGACCTGGGCGGCAACTGGAACCTGCTGCGCGCCGACCTCGGTGTCGACGACAGCTGCCGGACGGCGGGCAGCATGCGCTTCCAGGTCTGGAGCGGCGAACGCCTGCTGTACGACAGCGGCATCGTCAAGGCGCCGGCAGTCGTGAAGCCCGAGATCGACGTGCGTGGCCTGCGCCAGCTCAGCCTGCGCACCCTGGGCGACAAGACCTCGCGGGCGTGCGGCAACTGGGCCAACGCCGCCCTGACCGGCACGGAAGGCGCCACCCTCAAGCTGCGCTAATCCTTTTTAAAACCCCAGCAAGAACGGAGCCCCTCCACGGACGGGGAGGGGCTCCTGCATCCTTCGACCTCTGAAAACAGAACGGAAACAGCATATGAAGCGACGCAATTTTCTCTCCCTCGGTTCGGCATTGGCGGGCAGCGCCCTGTATGCGGGCGCCCTGCCTGGTGCGGCGGCGGCCGGCCGCGAGCGCCTGCGCATCGGCATGATCGGCACCGGCATGCGCGGCCAGGTGCTGCTGCGCGAGCTGGTGCGGCGCGACGACGTCGAGGTCGCCGCGCTGTGCGACATCGAGCCGATCATGCTGGGCCGCGCGGTGCAGATGGTCACGGCGGCAAACAA
>Ga0209023_10000564_pt1 | contig 55875 bp, 41 predicted proteins | sample LakOneMetagenome_FD_187468 | JGI IMG/M metagenome (GOLD analysis project Ga0209023, IMG submission 187468) | Freshwater and sediment microbial communities from Lake Erie, Canada (SPAdes) (version 2) | ecosystem: Environmental > Aquatic > Freshwater > Lentic | place: Lake Erie, Canada... | reverse complement strand
CACGCGCTTGGGCACGCCCACGACCGTAGCGGTGACCATGCCGTAAATCCGTCTGGGGTTTGGGGTACTACGCGCTCAATTGATTTATGCAACAAAGCCAGGCAAATCTCTTCGACAGTAAAGTAAGGCAATATGATGCGAGCCACTACTTTGTTCCGGCAGAGCTGCTCTGCCCCATTGTAATGATCTGCATCGAGATGAGATAAAAAAAACAGGTCGACTTTCCCATCTATGGATTCATATTGCTCGATGTGAGCCTGTATATGCTGGGCGCGTGACTCCCCATCTGGCGATAAAGAATAGGTACCGCAGTCGTATACATATTCAAAGACAGATTCCGAGAAAGGATTATCCTCCGTATTTTCATTTTTAATCGTACAGCTGTGGAAGCCTCCTTGCCCGACGGGATACTGAACCCGTCTAAACTTTACGATCATAGTTTCTACTTCCTCTGTTGTGATAGGGGATAACTCTTCTAGTTTCTGTTAAATAGGCAAAATTTCAAAGTTCACATATAAATTCAGCTGAAAAACTTTTAGGTGGCACTGACCTCTAAGCCATTCGCTCCGTGAATGCAGCAAGGCTTTCTCGCACCTCACTCAACATCGTTCGACTCGAGCACACTAATTCGTCTAGTCTATCTTCGACTAGAGCAAATAGTTCACCTATTGTGTGAATTTCTCCGGCTTTCAGGCAGTGATACGCACGTATGCTAAGTTCGAGAACTTCGATAGGGAGTTTGGCGCTATCGTCAGCAGTTAGCCATGTCGGGACTGCTTTTGGCAATTCCAAGCCGAATCTCGATAGTATTCTCTCGATGCATGACGTCTCCTCATCGCTAAACCCTAGCTTGCACAGATCGTGCGTTGTATGGTTCAACAAGGCATCGAGATGAACGATTTTTTCGACGCGAATTCCGCTTTGAGATACGGCGGAAACATGTCTTCAGAAGTAATGTCCATGGTCCTTAATTGAGCGTCATCCAACTCGGGCAGACGCTTGCTCAGTGAAACCATTCGAGCGTGTCTGGCGGCCAAGTCCAGATAGAGTGTTGCATGCTCACGTACTAACCTCGGCAATCCGACGCCGGGCCGTACAGCGACTGCGGCCCGGTGCTGCACGGCAAAATATGGATCGCAGTACATCTGCAGCCAGATCATGAACTGCCCGAACAGGTTGTCGATCTCCGAGACCGGCACGCCGCGCTTGCGTGCGATCGCCACCAACGTCTTCCCTGCAATAACGTCGTGCATGATTGGTAACCGCAGTGCGATCTTTTCTGCTTTGAAGTTCCTGGGTGATGCATTTTCGTGCACGTCGTCTCTGCTCCTTGTAGGGTTGGGGTCGCGTCGTTCTATCAGCTAGCAAGTTCGAGGCAAACACGCAAGTCGACGCAACCTTTTATCGCGCTGGCCCGCAGCGACCATATGCCCGTGCTCATGCAGTCCGGTGCTGCCGGCGCAAATCCTTCTGCCGCGATGGCGGCTCGCGCCTTGCATGATTGACCCGCGCAGTATGCTCGTACTTGCTGCGGTCAATGATTGCGCCGAACAAGACATTTCCGCTCCGCGCCTCCCGTGCCCTTAAGAATTTAGTAGCGCCGAAGAACACGAGATTTTCCTTGGCCCGCGAGCAGGCGACATTGAGGCGCTGCCGATCGAGCAGGAAGCTAATGCTGCCGCTAGTGCGGACCGTGGAGTACAGCACGATGTGTGCCTCACTGCCCTGGAAGCTGTCGACGGTATCGACCTCGATCTGCATCACCTCGTCAATGCCGGCGCCCTTCGCCGCAGCACCGGCGAGGCGGTCGAGGATGTAGCGCTTTTGGGCGCCGTAGGGTGTAATGATCGCGACGGTCTTCTTCTTGAACTTCGCGCCTTGCTGTTTTTTTAGAATCGTCAGCCTCGGCAAGGCCACACGCAGGAAATGCAGGATGGCGTCGGCTTCCGCAGCATTGAACGAACTCGGGCCGACGCCATGCTCTAGTTCCTGCTTTCCATCGACGTTATGCCATCGCAGAGGATGTTCGGGATCGAGGAAGTGGGAACGGTCATGTACCCTGCCGTTCAGCAGACCCCGAGTCCCTTCCTGGCTATAGAACAACTCCGCAACCAAGTCGCCGATCGGCTCGACCATACGGTACTGTTCCATCAGACGTCCACGGCACTTCTGCGGCAGGTTGTCGTAGAGTTGCTCGAAAAAGCTCCTTTTCAGGAAGGTCTCTTCGAGGAAAGGCATGGCCTCGATCGCATCGTCTTCGCGCAAACGGCTCGCAACGCTCGGCGGCAACTGATAATGATCGCCGATGAGGATCGCCTTGCGGCAGCGAATCAGAGGAATTAGAAGTTCCGGAACGGTTGAACGCCCACCTTCGTCGACGATGCACAGGTCAAAGGCGAGCCGATCCATGCCATAACGACGCGACGCCAGGCCGACGCAAGTCGCTCCGACCAGTCGGTAGTCGCCCACCAATAGTTCAGTCAATTCGTCATCCGGGCGTAACTTCCCCTCATGATCGGTTCGGTAGACGCCCTCGATCCAGTTGCGGATCCACGCAGCTCGCGCCGGTTCCTCAATGCTGGAGCGACTATATTCGCGTTGGCGCCCGCTTAGATGCTCGGTGAGGATCGCCTCCGTCAGGTTCGGCCGCAAGGTGTCGTGCACCTTAGTCGGGTCGTTCCCGATTCTCAGAATGTTCGCACGCTGGTCCGGGTAGCGATGGAGGAAACGGTCGAGCGCATTGTCGACTGCCGTGTTCTGCTGAGAAACCACCAGTATTCGCATATCAGGGTCGGCGGTCAACAGTTGGTGCAGCAACTCGACGATGCAGGTCGTCTTGCCCGTACCGGGGGGACCCTGGATCAGGTAAAGATTCGATTCGACGAGTGCATCCTCGATGACGCGCTTGGCAATGACTGCTTGCTCCGGGCCTTGCCAATCCGGGTTCTCCCAACAAAGGCCTGCACGGACCCGTTCGCTCCAGCGCACGTCCGGTTGGGGCGTGTAGCGTTCGGGCATCATGAGAACTTGCTGCAACGTTTTGTTCAACAACCGGCCACCCGTAAACGCCTGCAGCGTGCGCTTTTGCCTGCCAAGATTGGCCAGTTCGCGGCCGTTCGGATAGCGCAGCCGCAACGGCTCGTTCAGGACCGGCACGTATCCGTATGCATTCGGCCGCTCGATGCCATTGTGCGACAAGCAGTAGGTGCCGTCGCCCAAAGCTTCCGGCACGCCCGACAATTCACCAACCTGAAGCCAGCGGCGCTGGCCGCTGTTGTGCAGATGCAGTTCTTCGATAAACAGCCTCGGCTCGGATAGCGATTTGTCGATCAGGTCCTGCAACACCTTCTGGAGGTTAACCGTGCTTGCGCAGACCCACTCGTTGTCCGCCGGTTCCGCCTGGGGCAGTAATGTGAAGGTCTGGTACCCCTCCTCTTCAAGGAGGTAGTCGATAACTTGGTTCCAGCGTTCGAAGAACTGGCCGGCTTTCCTGCGCTCCTCCACGTCTGCGCCGAATAACGCCTGCTGTCGGCAGAACTGGATGAATTCGTTGAATCGCAGTCGATCGGAGAACACGCTGTCTTTAAAGCGTTTCTCTATAAGGCGCACGGGATAGGGCAACTCGTCCAGTTCGACGCTGTCGAAACCGGTACGTTCGAGGGCGATGACGCACAACTGGCCCTCGTCCTCACGCACTTCTGCATCGACTCGCCAGGGTCCAAGCTGAAGCGTGACAAGCAAGCCACCGTCCCGCTCAGTCGTTGCGCGCAACTGCCACGTCGCGCCACTGTCCAGTTCCTGCCTCAAAGGATTCAGGTCACCGATCGCGTGGTCAGCGTACATGAAGGTCGGCGCCATCCCGTTGCTGCCCAACGCCAGGGAATCTGGCTGCTGGGTGACCGTCAGGTCCTTGCTGCTGAGGAGGAGATCATGATAATGCAGGTGAACGTCGATCTTTTCGCCGATCAAATAACGTTTGCCCGGGAATGCGGACTCGGCGCGCGGAAGGAAGGCAGGGACACCGCTGTTTTGGCTCTGTTCCTTACTGACATCGCAGAAGCCTGGATAGCAGCGAACTTCATAGCCGTCACCGTGGATGGGTGAAGCGTGATAACGGACCACGAAGGCCTTGCATGGCAACTGCTCGAGGATGTGCTCCACATATAAGGCGCCACGCAATAGGCAGGCCTTGAAGTAGCGCCGGTTCTTGGACGCGAACAGCTGTACAGGAATTGCTTCCTGGTCCGGATATTGCATCATGAATGCGCGCTGGCGTGTGTCGCTATAGACCTCACCAAGCCGTTCCGTCTGCAAATCAAGTTGCTGGCCGTACGCGTTCTTCCCTCCAGTCACTTCCGGCACGCCTACCAAACCGACCTTGCCGTGGTAGTACCAGTCCTCAGGCAGGCGCGACGCAGGTTCCGCGAAACGCAGCAGGGCATCGTACTGCCCTTTTCTGATCATCCAGTCTAACTCGCCCCGATACCACTCGCAGTACAGCTGAAATGCCTCGAGCCGGTTGCGCGTCGCTTCCAGCCGGGCCTCCAGGAGTCGTAGCGCGTTGCGGCGGTATGGACTGATCGACCTCTCTGCCAGGTCCGACTTGAGGCGAGTAGCCAAGGTACGAAATTCTTGTGCTGGCCCGTCCAACCTCCGTTCATAGCGGATGCAATATTCACGCATGTTTTCCGCTGCTTCCAGGGCAGCTTTCTTGCGTCGGGCTGCGCGTTCGGCGGCGAAGGAAGCGGCCGACGCATTGGCGCGCTCCCGCAAATTTGCATTGCGACGCCGCAGTTCCTCATGCAACACGCGCTCTTCGTCAGTGTCGCGGTCGAGCAGAAAGGCGAGCGCAGTGGCGGTTAGCGCGACAACACCAGCAGCGAGCAGAGGTACCATAGTATTACGGCTTGTTAGGGCTAATGAGCAACGCGCGGTAACCATCCACCAGTTGCGCCGGGCCGTCGGCCGTTTCTAGCATCTTGTCGAGCACTCGCTCCTGCTGGCGCAGGCGTGACGTGAGCGCCTTGTCCTCCATCTGTAGTTCCGCCATTCTTTCCTCGTGAGCGCGCTGGCTATCGAGATCGGCCTGCTGCAGTGTCGCGATTTTTCCGCATGTCTCGGCCATGGTCTGCTTCGTGCCTTCCTTTGCCTTTTCGACTTCCTTGTAGGCATTTGCTTGAGCCTGTTTCGTTCGCTCTTTCTCCTGCTGTAACTCGATGATCGCCCCCCCAACGCGGGCAACCTCTTTGACAAGGTCGAGCCCCTTGCCGATCACCTGAGACGTAATCTTGCTATCGCTCTTTTTCTGTTCCGAGGACGAAGCCTTGCCGCCCTCCTTTTCTGTCTTTTGCGTGGTTTTACCAGGGTTCGGTTTTTTCATGTTCGCTCCTTATTCTTTGACGAAGTCCATGGCAGTCTGCAACTGCACGTCGACCAATTGGTAATAAACACTTTCAAGCTGAAGAAGGTTGCCACACGTCGGCGGCGCGTCCCTGCGCAGTGCGGCAATCACCTGCCCAAGCTGCCGGACTTGCCCCGATAGACCGGCAAATATTTTTTCGTTCATCGCCACTTCCAGCGCCTGCTGCTGCAGACGCGCGCGCAAGCCGTTCATCCTGCTCTCAAATTCGAGGTCGGCGATAGCTGCCTTGAGCACCAGTTTCCTGTCAAGTTCTGCCAGCAGGCGCAGCAGCGTGTCGCCTTCGATTTCCAGTTGCAGCGTGATCTCCTTGGCTTGGCGGTTGCGGCAATAGGCCCCGATCGCGTCGGCCACGGACAATGCTGCGTCGATGAAAATCAGCGGGCCCGGAGCCGTACCGCGCGCCATTGCGAACAAAGTTTTGCTTGTGTCGGCAACGCGGTGCGCGCGGGTACGTTGCCTGTCATCCCACTCATAGAGGTCGGCAAAGATATCCACGGCGATCATGCGGCGACCGCCTTCGTATCGACGTGATTGAAAGAAATGAGCATGACGTCCTCGTTTTGATGCAACTGGCGGGTCAACTCAGCATGGTCGAGTTCGAACGGCACATTGCACCGCTTAGTGCCGAGCGTGACGGAAATGCCGGGCGATACGACGATGTCGGCAAGGCCGAGCGGCAACTGGCCATCGGTCGATGCCGGCACCGCTATACACTCGCTCAAATCGGCGCTCTCGGCGGGCTCTGCAAACATGTTCGGAAGGATGCTTTGGGTGGCTAGTTCGACGTATTCGGTTCGGGGTGGCGGCACCGTGACCGGCCAGGGGAAATCCTCGGCCTGGCGGAATTGGTAGGTCAAACCAAGTATCGGCAACGCAATAGCAGGCAATGTCGCCCCCGAGACCGAGGTGCCATGGCGCTGGCGCAAGACGAGTTCATTGGGGTCGAACGACACTGGAAAATACCCCGCCACCTCCCCACAGTCGGCACGGCACAGCGAATGTTCCCAGTGCGCGGCCTCGGCCGCGATCAACTCAGCCCGGTCACTATGGAAATACATCAGCAAATTGACCAGTGCGTCCTCGCCCATCACCTTGCGCACCCGGTTTGTTTGTTCGAAATGACGATAGGACCGTCGCCTCTCCGGTAGGCGCAGTATCAGCAGGTCGTTGAAGTCAGCCTCTTCGGGGATCGGTATCAATTTATCCTGCTCCTGTGAGGTCAGGAGATGAATCGCGTGCTGCTTGAGAGTAAATGCGTCGAGCCATATTTCTGGTTTGAAACCAGTGAGCAGTCGCTGTACTCCGACCATCGTTTCGCCACGCTGGTCGAGCGTCACGACCGGCATTGGGCCGGTGCGATCGACGCTCACGAAGTGATGATGCTCGAGAAAAGTGAGCTGCTGTAAAAGTGTCCCAGTGCCCAAACCCGTAACTTCGGCCAGTTGGACGAGCGTCAGCCCATCGGCGAGCGCTAACAGCAGAAATCGCGAGACGCCCCCAAGGCTGTCGAGCAGACGATGCGACAATTCCAGCGTATAACGGTGGAACGGCAGCAGCAGCGTGACTGGTCTGTCTATTTGAACCACAGTCGCCTCTTCCTTGGTGAATCATTGATGAAACCAAAAACCGATATTGCATCTTAACAATCGGTTTTCATTCGTGCAACTTCACTCTCCGTCGAACGGAGCCAGCAGTCTTTGCTCCACGACCTGCGCCAAACTCGCCGCGCCATTCCCCTTCGCCCAGCAAAGCTTCGCGGTCTCGCCCAGCGCCGCCTTGACACAGAACCAGGCCTGATGCGTAGAACAGCGCCACGCGAATACAAACCAATCCACTTGTTTCGCAAGGTTGCGTAGTTCACTCGTGCAAACTTCATCGTGATTCACGTCTACGCGCAAACCCGGATAGCTTTGCAACAGCATCGCCCGAGCACGCTGTGCGGTTCCACTGTCGAGCGTATAAATGGCGACTCGTCCCTGTATCGCCACGAACGAGGGCTCTACCGCTGCGCACTGTGCCGGTTCAATCGCGAAATGCAGGCCGGAGTCGGCCGCAATTCGTTCCAGTAGTTCAAGTTGCAGCGGCGTCAGCCTGCGCCCGAACTGACTTGACATGCTCAAGACGCCGCTCAGGAAACGCAGGCGGGCCTCTTCTAAAGCACAACGCGCCTGTAGCAACTGATCAGCCAGATCGATCGCCCAGTCGATCAGGTACGCCGAACGGTTTCCTTCCAGCACGGCGGTAAGATCATCCACCATTATCCCGTAGACCGCAGCGCCCGGTCCGCATTCAAGAACGCATGCGGCAGCGCGTTTGATCAGCGTGAGCTCATCATCGCCGTAGGCTGCACGCACGCGCAGCGTGGCCAGCAAGGCGAGGTAGACGGGAACAAGACGGGTATCCGGCGCATCGATACGGTCGATAAACAGTCGGTACCAGAGTGGGAAGACCTGCTCGAAAACTTCGGGCGCCTCGATCGACAGCGCCTCGATAATGTCTGCTGCCTTGCGCCCGCAGTCGATTTCCGCGAGGATGTCCGCGGGTTCCCAGCAAGACACGCCTTCGCGCAGGCGCGAAACATACTGCTCCGCCGTTTCGCCGGCGCTTTTCAGCCAACCCAAGCGTTCGACCGGCGTCAACTGGGCGCGTGCTTCCGAGGTAACCAGTTCCAGCGCCGCCAGTTCGGTGACGCACTTGTACATGCGTGGACTGCGTTTGGCGGCCTCTTCGCTTGCGCCCTCCTCGTCGAGCAAGGCCAGTACTGCTTGCGCAGTCGCGACATCGTCGATCTCCCGCGCACAGCGCAGCAGCACGCACAGTACCTCCAGAGTCGGCGGCAGTGCGCTATACAGTTCGAAGGCGCGCTCGAATTCTTCGGCATTCAACGCCTCTTGCGCCGACACCGCCGGATCGGGCGCTTGCAACTGCTGGCAGCGTTCCCGGATCTGTTGCTCTAGCCCGGCCGGGAATGCTCCCGTTGGCAACTGGGACAGTAGCAGCATGCATTGCTGCGGATCGGGTGCGGCCAACGACAGTTCCCTGCATATGGCGCCCTTGAGCACCGCCGCGCGCGTCGAGTGACGGCGGGTCCGGAACAGTGAAGGGTAGGCTTCAAACAGCGACTCTTTGAATTTTTCCAGTAACTTGTCGAGATCACCGCTCTCCTCGGCTTCGTGCAGCAGCGTCTTGTACAGCGCCTCGAAGATATCGCTATAGGTCTCTGGCGGCAGCTTGAGGTTGATGAGTGCCGGCAGCAAGGGATACTCGACGATTTCATCCCACTGCCCGAGCGCTGCGTAAAAACGGATCTTGAGGAAATGCCGGTTCTCTGCACTCAGGTTGCGCGCGGCCAGTGCACTGAGCCATTCCTGGGCGGCCGCCTGGTTGCCCGCCAGGAGCGCAAGGTCGAAGCGCGCACGCAGTTGGGTGAACGAAGTGACGGTATGCGTTGCGATATTCGGCCGGTCCCGGAGCAGGGTCACGTAACCCTTGATCTGTTGGTTCACCTTGGCGACACAGCCTTCGGGCACCGTGATTTTCAGGACCCGTCCTTCGAACTGATGGTCAATGGCGCTCTCGATCGGATCAGCTCGATCGAGTTCGGCGCGTACTGAAGGGAAATACGCATAAGTGGGACCAATGAACGCCCGCATTTCGGCGAGCAAGCCCCGCAAGTGCGATTCGCTATATGCACAGGCATACCAAGTGATCCCTGCGTCTCCTGGAACGGCACGAGGCAGTAGCAGCGGCCATTCCCGCCAACCCTTGAGCCAGGCGAGGATAGTCGGGGAAGCGGCGCTGACGGGATCGACTGGTTGCCCCGTCGCGGTGCTGGAGGACGCCGGATAGCGCAGCAGGTTCGGCGCGGCGAAAACGGTGTTGATGAAAGATGCTGCAGCAGGATCGATAGATATCATGTCAGCTCTTGAGGTAACTGTCGAAGTGAACGCGTGCCTCGGCGATCGCATGCGGATCGAAGCTGAGCGAGACGTGTTCGTCGAGGACACCAACGCCGTTCTCGGTCAGGTTCATCGAGCCTTTGAGCACCGTGTGGCTGCACAGAATGCCTTTCGTATGAAGATCTGCGACCTGGTAGAACTTGCAGCGATCAGCGGCCCCAGAGTCCATCACGGCATCCTCGAGTTGGCTCTTGAAGCGCTTGTTGTGTATCTCCGGGCGAACCACAACGTGAATCCTGGTGCCGCCGGAGGCAAGAGTCGCTAGCACCTCGGCCAGGCGAACCTCACGCTTGCCCCACTCGGGATTGAGGGTATCGAAGCTGCCGCTGCGGTTGTCGAGGATGACGACGTTACTGATCCAGGGCTGGACCAGGAATATCTCCTCGCTGCGCACAAGCAACTCTTGGGTAAACAGGGCTGCCAAGACGTCGCGCACAGCATGCTGCGACGAGGTGGCACTCTTGTAGATATGGCGTTCGTTCATCACATCGATTCCCGCAGGTTAAACTGGAGCTCATAAAACTGGCCATTGCGTCTCAGGCCGCCGAGCCTCGGGTACAGGTTCAGATACTCGAGCTGGATCGGGTCGGAAATCGACCATGCGATTACCTCGCGCACCAATTGGTGCTCGGCGACGGGAACGGCTACCGCGACCTGCCCCACCGCGCCAAGACGCCCGGTGGCCTGTTCGCGCCAGTCCGAGGCCGTGGCGTCGACGGGCACCTCCGGCGTCGACGCCCATTGGCTGACGAGCAGGCGTTCGACTGCAGGCACGCTGTTGGCGAACCGGTTTGGCAACTGCAAGGTGGCTGACCGTAATTGGTTACCGCGCGCCCACAGCAGCCCATGAAGGACGCTGAAGCGCCACCCTTTCAAGCCTTCGGTCGGCGGCACAAAGCCCTTGCCCTGCAGCGCGTTTTCGACGCGATCACTATCGCTGTAGATCGTGCAAACGACACGCGCATCGATTTCTACGCCGAGTTCACTTTCGATACGCTCCCAAGTTTCGATCATTTCGTGAAGCAGTTGGTCAAAGTCGCGCGGCATGTCACGCCGCAGCAGACGCGTACCGAGCGCAGAGGCGAATCCGTGGAACACGGCCATCCCGCGCTCGATCAGGGCCCGCCGCAATGCCAGATAGGCGCTGTCGGCAGTCTGCACATCCGGTGCATTACGTACCGCCACCACTCGACTGACCAGCTCCTCATCTGGGTTTGCGCCGCCAATGCGCGAAAGCAGCGTGCGCATTTGTGCATCGATCACCTCGAACTCCGACGACGCCAATGCGGCCTCGATCAGCCTGAAGAAGCGTTCTGGCTCCTCCTGGTAACTCGCATAGAACTGCTCAATCAAACCGTTACCACCGGGGTTGCTTTCACTGATCCAGATTTCCGCAGATTCCGTCTCGCTACCGTCCTGGCGCAGGCCCGGATCGATATCGACCATCAAGTGATCGGTCTGCAGCTCAGGGCAGAACTGCTGCAGCGCTTCGAGGAGCCCTGCGGCCAGCGTCTGGCGCATTGTCGTCCGCAGCCACGCATCCCATTCGGAGTCAATTTGGGCCACCAACACTTGGGCAATCGCGGCCAGCGCTTGCAACACCTCCGGTCGGGCAAACTCTTCCGCCAGGTCCTTGCGCAAACGGTCCGGGCTCTCGCCCTCGGTGGTGATTGGCAATTGGTAGGTGGCCTCCATTACCTCTTCGAAAGCAGACGCGGCGGTGTTCCCACCACCGCCTAGGTCAGCAATCGCCTGCGCCAGCGGCATCTTGTCTCGGTCCGCCCGGAGCGCTGCCGCAGCGGCGAAGATCTGGGCCAGCAGGTCGCGCCGGAAGACGTTCCCGACCACTGCGTCCAGTTCGTCGCCGTAGCGGGCTTCCCACAGGTAGCGGCACTGGCGCACTGCCCGCGTTGTTGCCATTACACTCCAGTCGACAGCGATCGACAATGAAGGCGGCAGCTGCAAGGCAAATACGACTGCGTCGGACTCGAGTTCGAAACCGATTCCGCACGGCACGCCCTCATGCTCGAAACGCCACAGCGCTTCGCACTCAATATTTTCGCCGCTACGTTTGATGCGCATCGATGCATGAGATGCGGTGGCATAGCGCCGCACCGTTGCCGGCGCTTGCAGGGCGTGTGTCTGGAAGTCGATATGCCTGAATAACTTAGCGATGGCAATCGCCGCTGGCGGCGTAGAGCGAGTGCCTGGGTTTTCAGCGAACATTTGCGATTGCCAGATCAGTCGCGCGTTCGATGTTGAAGCCACCTCTTCTGGGGTAGGTCGCAGCGTCAACTGGTGTGGACGGAAGGCGGCGCGCTGCTCGAGCACACCATCCTTCAGGAACAGGATGTCCGGTTGGCGTTCTACGTCGTACCAGGTGCGTACATCTACCCCGGACTCGTTCAATCCGGCTTCGCTCAGTTGGAGCACGACAGCATCGTCCGGCGCCAGCCACAGCGCCGTGTCGAAGCGACGTGAGACCTTGCCTGGTGCCATTTCGCCCAGTGCCTGAAGCACGGGTAGAAATCGATCCTCGGTTTGGGGCACACCGTCTGGCAGGCACAGTTTCACTTCCGGCAGGCTGAGGTCGCTAAAAAGCGTCGCCGGAATAAATTCGGGCAAAGGCGCCCCGGTGGAATAGTCGGAGCCGCCGCCGACCGCACGCCAATTGGCCGACACACGGCGTAACGCAGTCGGAATGGCGCCGAGCAGCAAAGGCCGCGGATGGTCCCAAAGCAACGTGTGCGCCTGCGGAGCAGACAGGCGCATCGCGCCGCGCAGGTAGTCCAGGAAGTCAGCCTGCTTGCTGCGGTCGGACAAGAGGCCGGACAGCAGCCCGGTTAGCGGCACCATACGCAACTGGCGCATGGTCCAGTTCGTCGCGTCGTAATTATTACTTCCCAGGTTTTTCCAGCCGATCTTCTGCGCGCTCTTGACGAGTGCTTCGACGCCCTTCTGATTGGTGGGCGTCGGCGTATTGGCCAACAGCTTCTTCAATTCACCCGAGCACTGGGAAAAGGCCGCTGCACTGGCCTTGAGCGTGAATGGCCTGCCGAGGTCGCGCCACACCGATCCGGTCGCAGCGACCTGCTGCATCTGACTCCCAAGGTAATCGACCAGGGTGTAGACCGCCTGCATCCGTAGCACGTAACGATTCGACAGCGGCAGCGATCGTGCCGGCAGCAATGGGTCAAAGTACTGCTCGTAAGCCTGGTATGCCAGGCGATCGCGGCCATAGTCGGAAAGCACCATCAGCGTCCACGGGCGCATGTGTCGGGTTCGCCCCGCCCGCCCCTTACGCTGAAGGAACTGGGCCATGTCTCGCGGCGCCTTGTGCTGCAAAACGACGCCGACATGCGGATCGTCGTACCCGACCTCCAGCGCGGCAGTCGCGATCACCACCTCGGCTTGGCCGTTGACGCCCTGGTCGTAGGACGTGGTACGGCTGACGCGGTGCCGCGTGTTGAGTTGGTGACCGAGCGAACGCACCAGCTGCCAATCCTGGCCGCCGAGGTAACGATAGCGGTCGGCGCGCGGTTCGCGCAGGTGCGCCAAGCCGCCGTCGGGCCGGCTCGGGTTTGGCCGGCCGTTGACACGCATGCCCTCCGCATCCACCAGGTCGAGGTACAGGCGGTTAGTGGAATCCATCTGGTCGGTGAACGCGAAGGCGCGCCAACCGTAGAACGGCCGGGCGGCCATGTTCGCCCGCGGGTCAAGTATCCGCGAGGCCAGCAACAGCGTCTGGATCGAGGTCGACAGCAAAGCACTGCGTGACACCGGATCGCCGCGCAAGGCCATCATGTACTCGGCACCCTCGCTCTTCATATCGTCGGGCTGCGGGCTGATTTCGGCCACCACGCTCGGATCGAGGCCCGTTAAGGCCGCGAAAAATGACGCCCCGTTCGACAGCGTTGCCGACAAGCCGACGAAACTCGCCCGGTACTTGGTCAGCGCTGACCACCGGCGCAACAAATAGGCCACTTGGGCACCATAGCTACCAGAATAGATGTGGACTTCGTCCAGCAATACCATACGCGGCGCAACCAGCGCTCTTGGTCCGAGTCCGAACACGTGGCGCAACTCGGAATTGGTCATCTGCTGGTTCAGCATTTCGGTGGTCATGAACAGCACATGCGGCGGTTCTGCCGCGAGGTCTTCGCGCGTGAGACGAACCTCGTCCGATTCGACTGTCGCGCCGCAGTTGCAGATCAAACGCCCATTCCCATTGTTGATATCCGCGCGGGAGATTGTCAGGTCGCCACTGCACCTCGGGCAGCGCAGGTAGGGGCACACCCAGCGTTCGCCCACGTGACGCCAACCGGGCGTCTTCGGAATAGTGGACAGGGACCGCGGCGTATCGCCGAACAGCACGCCTACGGTCAATTTACGGCCACCCCGATTTGCCAGGTAGCTGTCGAATTTGCGCGCCTGCTCGTAGACCTCGGCAAACTGGTCCTTCAACAGTTCCTTGCGCGGATAGATCGCGAGGATGCGCGTGCCGGGTACCGACGATTGCGCGACCTCGGCGGCGAGCGCGGTCAGGCCCGGCAGGTAGAAGGCGAGCGTCTTGCCACTACCGGTGCCCGCGGCAACCATCGTCCCTTGTCGCTTGTTGTCCTGCAGGCCGCGCAAGATGCGCGTCGTCGCATCGACCTGGAATCGGGCCAGTTTCCAGTCGCTTGCTTGCTGCTCGATGCGGTGCTGGAGCACCTGCAGCGTTTCAGCGGACAGTTCGGCATCGCCGAATTCTGCCAGCGCTTGCGTCCCAAGAACATTGCGCTTGGGGTACTTGCGATTGCGCCAAAGGAAGCGGTAATCCGCCACAAGCGTGGGCGCAGTCGTCCAGCGGTCACCGTCTTTATGCTTGGGGAATAGTTGGCGCAGGCGTGCAAACAGCCGCACCGACTCTGCCATTCGACTGCGGAAACCCAGTTCGAAAGGCAACTCGAATACCAGGCGCTCCGTACGCAGGCGCTCGAGCACCGCATCTGCGTCGAACAAGCTGCAGTCGGGCTCATCCATCAACTCGGCAACTTCCTTCGAGTCGAGCGCGCGCATCACGACCTCACGCAGTTCGTCGGCGGTAAGCGCGGCATCGACGAGTCCCCAGACCAGGACCTTCGCCTCGTGTTTCTCGATCTCGTTGAGAACACATTCGATTACAGCGAGATCAGTATTCCAATTGCTCATCGGCTCACCACCATAAACACCTCGGCCTGCCCTTCGGCCTCCAGCCATTCGCGCACTTCGTTGGTCAATAGCGCCAATGGCGCGCCCTGCCCGCTGCTGATGGCCATGTAGAACTGGCTGACCGCTTCCGGCACTTCGGAAAAATTGAAACGTGCCGCTATCTCCTGCAGGCGGACGGCCAACCGACGTAGCGCAATCACCTCGTCGAGCGTGGCCGGACCTTCGGTACGGGCCAGGCGTTGGAATCGCCCATGTATCTCGCTGTACTCGTCGAACGCCTCACGATTACCGGGCCGGCTGAACGGCAGCGTGGCCCGGATAGTTGCTGGCGGCGTGAAGCTGCCCAGGTCCGCGACAAGCGTATTCCATCCAATGACGACGAATTCGGTGAACTGCGCAACGAGTTTGTCGGTCGCGCCCAGGGTCTTTACCCATTGGTCCTCCTGGGTGAGCCGCTCGTCTGCGCCACCATCTTCCAGTATTTCCGTCGCCTTTGCGACCAAGGCACGAACCAGTTTGACCTGCGACTGGCACTCCGCCAGGGTATGTTCGCGCACGCCGATCCAGTCCAGTTGATCGACCACTTTCTTCAACTTCTTGCACTGCGCGATCCATTCCCCACGCCGTTGGTCGAGCGCCTGCGCGTCGTACTTGCGGCGTGACCACTCCTGCAGTGCCAGCAGGCGTGCCTGCATGTCCTGCGCCTTCACCATCATGGTCATTTTGTGTCTCCCGTCAGCATCGTTGCGGCTGCCTTAAGTTCGTCGACGAAGGCGGACCGCACTTCGCCCACTTCATCGCGCTGCGCTTGCTGTTCCGCACCGGCCATGTTGCGGCCAATTCCGTCCAGCAACAAGTCGAAGCGGCGGATTTCCCCCGTCGAGCGCAGCAGCAAACTCACGTCAACCCGACCGTAAGCACGCATGCGCTCCTCAGGCTCCTCCTCCTCGGACACCGCCAGCGCCTGCTGCACGGACCGTACCAGTTCGGTCAGCGCAGCGCGGCCGAGATGTTCCAGCCTTGCAAAATCGCTCTTGCTGTCGAAATCATAGGGCATGAAGCCCTGCGTTTGTGCCAGTTGTAGGGCCTGGCGAACACTGCTAATCCACGCGTCCTTATCCAACTCGTCGCCCAGTGCCGTCACCAAGTAATCGCCGTGCTTGGCAAGAACCTGTGAAAAGTGGCTGGCAATCCTGGCGTAGCCACCAGGGCCGTTGCCCAGTTCAGTGAGATGGTCCCTTACCTCCTGGTCGCTGCCCTGACGTAAGTGGATATCGTCCAGCTTACCGCTCCAGGCCGCTGCAACTCGTGCAAAGTCGAGCGCCAACACCGTATCGCCACTCCCCTGGAAGCAGGCGGCCTCGGAGACGATCGCATTCTGCAACTGGGCGCGTATTCGCCGTGTGCGCGTCAGCACGCGTCCCAGCGGGGCGGCACGGTCGGCTTCGCCGAACGCCAAAAAATCCGCCTCATTAAAACCAGTCGGAGCAGGCTCGAAAATTTTGGACAATACCGTAGGCATCGCGCGCGACACGCCAACCCCCAGCATTAGGTTCTGGCGGTAAGCAATATGCATCGCCGCAGTCAGCCGCGACTGGCCAACGCTTTTCAAGTAGCGCTCGACCTGCGATGTGAGCTCATCGAGCAGGCGCTGCGCATGGCCGTAGAAGTCTTCCGCCATCGGAAAATCCCAGCCTCTAGAGATGTCATGCCTGTCCAGGCCAATCAGGGCAAGGCGCACCCATCCCGCCACTTCGCCGGCTTGCTCGGCGAGGTGGAACATGGGCGCTGTCTGCGGATTGCCGTGGTCTACATACGGCAGCCAGATCCAGTCCGCAACCTTCTTCAGCATTGTCGCATCCAGGTCGAGCCGTTGCCCGACCCCTTCCCCGACGAGGACGCGGATGCGCCGGGCAGTCGCCTGCCTCGGTTTGTTTGCGGCCGACCAGAGCTCGACGTCCTTCGCGAACGGACTCGCGGGAGGTGGCGGCGGTGGCGGTAGCTGTGGAGGCGGCGTGACGACACCATCGCCGCGCCTCGTCGGTTCCTTCTTGTCGGGCGGCTTCACTGCCCCCCTGGCCGCGAACGGGAACGGCAGTCCGAAAGCATCGAACACCGCCGCATCCACGGGGGCGGCGCCTCGGAGGGTTGGCGGGTTGCCGCACCAGTGGACGAGCATCGTCTTCAGGCGCGCCTTGACCGGCGCAGGATGCATCGAGCCGTCCAGATCGGTGTCGGTGCCGGATGGCAGGATCCCTGGCTTGAAAGCGGCAGGAGGGAACGCACCTTGCTCGTACCAGTGGCGCTGGGCCAGCGTTTCGCGCAGTACCCGGTTGATAAACGCGCGCGGGTTAAATACAAGCTTGCCGCCGGAGCGCAACTCGCGTGCGCATAGGGAGCGCAGCGCTTGCGCGTTCAGGGGAAAGAGCGGATAGCCGGCGCCGGTATGGCCAAAGGCAGTCAGACGATCGGCATCGCCGGCATCGAGGTTATCGTCGACGTAGGGACGTATCCAGCCGTACAGTCCCGTCGCCGACTGGTCGCTCCGCTTCTCGAATTGGGCCCGCAGGGCGTGGCGGCCCCAGCGTGCGGCGTTCAGGTACCGTCCGGCCATCTCGACCAGGCTGTCGAGCAGGACTTCATCGTTGCCGTAGTCGCTGGCAATCACCCATTCGCCCCGCGCCCGGGTCAAGATCGTTGCGCGTTCCGGCATGAAGCCGTCGGTAACCGCGAGCGCGGTACGGATCGGGGCGCGCTGGCGTCCGCTCGCATGCTCGCTCTCGGCAATAATCATACTGAGCAAAGGCCCCTGAATGCCGGAAAGCGCGGCAAAGTCCTCGATCAGCAGGACGAGTTCCTTGCCTTCCTCCAGCAACTGGACCCTGATCTCGTCGACGATCTCTTCGATCGTTCGCCCGCCGAGTGCCTGCGCGAAGCGGAATACCATGCGCATGGCGGGATCGATGACCGAGTTCAGCACCTCAACCGCGACCGCCTTCGACTGGCCCTCATGATCATTCAAGCGTTTGAAATATTCCTGGGCAGGGATGGTAGCGTCAGCAAACGAGCCCCGGGACTTCCAGTCAAAGTCCTCTACTTCGAACTGCGGTAGTTGTTTGGATCCGCTCGCGTCGCCACTCACGGCGCGGTCGACGATGCGCTCCAGTGCAGCGTTCAGCATTCCTTCGCGAAATATTGGGTCACTTAAGAAAATCTGGAGTCTCTCAGCGTGGTAAGCCCTTTGCTTGACAGTGCGGTCAAAGTTGGAATCTAACGTCGCGACCCATTCCTTGGCTTTGCGCTTGAGCTGAAGACCTAGTTCGGTTGCGAGCCGCGGGGGAGCATCTTCTTTCGAGATTGAAGCGATCGCAGTAGTCAGACTGGTGCGTAGCTCGTCATATTCGGCGCCCTGCAATGGCTCCAGAATAAGTTCCACTACTTGGCGCAGGCTGGCAGTTTTTGGCACCAAGATCACTACCATCTTCTGACGGCGCTCATGCCGCTCCAACTGGGCATGGAGCCAACGCACCATATGCGACTTACCAACACCAGAGGGCCCGGTCAGAGAAACGACCACGGCACTACCATCCGCGTTGTTGCGCAACAGCGCATCGAGCAACTCCTGCTCGGTTTTCTCTTCCTCAACCGCCCCTGCTTCACTGCGATGGACGATGCGAGCCGTCTGGTGCACCGCCAGCAGGACAGCCTCGTCAATCGTCTCCGCTTCGGTGCGGATGCAGTTATCGACTTCGGCCTGAAGCGGCCAGTAATTGGACAGGCTCATGCTCGATCCTTCGCACGTATCACATGGGTAAACCGGAGGTCTGGCCGCACACCGTCGCGTCCGCTCAGGGTCATACCGCCGCCGACGAGGTCTGACGCAGTATCGAAGCGCAGTTCGCCACTCGCGTGCAGCGCTAGCAGCGCGCGCGACAGGGAAGTCGATACTTGTCCGGGCGCCGGTACGAACATCGACTCGCGGTTCAGTTTTTCTTCGACAGCGTTGCGGTATATGCCCCCGTCCAGCACCGGCAAAGCGCTGGCCAAGTGATCGAGGAAGACGTTAGCATGCATGGTATGGCCCGGTTCCATCCATTCGCCGATCGATTCGCGCACCGCTGTCGTTGGATCGATCTCGGCGCCGTCCGGCGTGCGCACAAAGCCGAGGAAATGTGCCCACTTCCTCAGTCCGTTAATTCGGGTGTTGTTTCGAATCAGACGCAGTTCGGCATTCACGACTTGCGTAGTTTCAAGCGCATCGAGTTGGCTGATGCCGGTCCGGTAGACGTCCTGCGCCAGCAGCAGACACAGGGTTCGCGTCAGGTCCGCCGCTTTTGCACTTTCCGTGGCCCATAGATTCGCATTGTTCTCTGCCGCAAGGGCGCACTTGCGCACGGCGCGGCGTATTACACCGTCGACATCAAGGCGCTTCATGTCGGCCGGAGGCGGAAAATAATCCGTCAGGCTGACCGTGTCATCCTGACGCTTGAACAAGCCCAACTCGACCCAGCGGTTGAGTGTCTGGCGCACCATCTTGCGCTCATCCTGGACGATGTGTTCAGGAGCGACCTTGTTCAGCAACTCGGTCTCTCCAATCGTCCCCTTTTCCAGGAGCAGCGCGCCACATATTGCCGCCAATACGTTGGGTAAACCGTCACTCGTTGTGTTAAGTAAGCTCATCCGATTAACCTGCTGACAAAATCCTCAAGATTGATATGGGTCCGCGTATCGAGCAATCGCCGCAGCGGATGGTGTGGGTCCGGCAGGTCGGACGGAACGAGCACGACTTGTAGCGCGCATTCGCTCAGCCGGAGTGCCTGCGGAAGTGGTGCGTGCGGATCGGCGACGACGATCCGAACCTCTTCGGCAGCACCGTACAGCGCATCGTCGTCATCGCCCGAATAGTTATCCAGGAATACGGCGCTCGACCAACGCTCCGTCAAGTGTCGCCGCACGGCCTGCAGGAGAGCGGGATCGGAGCGCTCGGCCAGCAGCAACGTGTGCACCGGCAGCGCGTCGAGCAGCAGGCCGACAAGCTTGGCGGGGCCCGTCCCCTGAAAGCGGGCCGGAGGAAAGGCTACGAGCAAGGTGTTGTCGTGGCTTTTCATGTTCCACTGGCGCCGCCAGGAGTTTAGGTCGGCCGACTGTGTTCGCGGCAAGCGCGAAACTGCCGGGTCCCGGTAGCTGGCCCGACGCCCGTGCTGGCCCCAGTCGCGCGCGCAGCCACCGCAGCAGGTCTCGACCCCAACCGTCGCGCCGGGCAGCCGCAACGCATAAAGGCGCTCGAGAACCGACGACATCTCGTGGCGCCCTTGCGCCACCTCGACCATCAGCTTGACGCTCAGTTCGGACGCATCGAAGGTCTCGGTGCGTGCGCGGCCAAGGGCCCGGTTGAATACAGCCGGATCGCGGTGCCCAGGGTGAATGATGCGCAGCGCGGCGCGGGTAAGATTGTCGACCGCAGCCGCGCCGTCCACGCCCGCCTCGCCGGCATCGACGGCGTGCAATTCGATCAGTTTCGCGCGCGCCATCAGCGTCAGGGTGCGCAGGTTCCAGGCCTTGTTGGCGCGCGATTTTTGCTTCAGGTGGCCGGGGCGCACTGTGATATCGACCCAAGTCAGCCCGACCCCATCCTGCTTTGCATGCCGGATCATTAGATCCCACCGCTCGAAGCCGTTGTCGTCGCCGATCAGGGTCGGCGACGCGATGCTGTAGGCCATCGGAATATCCTTCGGCTCGGACACGAGCAGGCTCGCACACGCAATGCCGTCACGGCCGCCCCTGCCCACTTCCTGGTAGAAGCGGTCGAGCGACTCGGGCAAGGTCGCGTGAATCACCGAGCGCACGTCGCTCTTGTCGACGCCGAGACCGAACGCCGATGTTGCGACCACACCGTCGATCCGGTTCGCCGCCCAGTCGTCCAGGATACGCTCGCGCTCGCGGTCGTCAGTACCGCCGTGGAACAAGGCTAGGCGGCGATGGCCGAGGGCCACAAGCCTGCGGTGCCAGAGCTTGGCCTGTGCGCGCTCGGTGACATACACGATATACGGGCGCGGCGCCGCCGCAATCGCGTCCAGCACCAGCTCTGTCCGCTCTACCGGACCGGCTGCCACATGTGCCGCGTAGCGCGGCTCCGGACGCAGGTGGACGCTGGCGACCATGTGGGTGCGCTCAGGGGGGCCGAACAGGTTTTGCAGCACGCTGACGGTGTTGGTCGTCAGCGTGGCCGACGCAAGCACGGTCCGGATCGGCTCTCCGCAGTTCAGTTCGCTCAGCGTCCGCACCAGGGCCGGCAGCAACTGGAACGCCGGACGGAACGCGTCGCCCCAGCCGACGACCAAGTGCGCCTCATCGATCACAATGGTTTTGACATAGCCAGCGCGCGCGCCGGACTCGATCGAGCGGCGTAGCGAACCGGTGACGCTTTCGGGCGACGCGAAGAGGATGCGCTGGGTACCGGCGGCCAGGGCTTGCTTGATGCGGCGCCTGTCTTCCTGGTCGAGACCGCTATGGAAGGCCAGCGGCATGTCTTCCCAGTACGGGTCGAGTGCACGCAACATCTCCTTCATCCGGCGCATCTGGTCAAACGCCAGCGCCACGGTCGGCACGACGACGATCGTCATCTTTCCCAGGCCGCCATGCACCAGCGCGGCCGCCTGTCCAAGCAGACTCTTGCCGGAACCCGTCGGCAAATTCGCCAACAGGGTGACGCCGGCCGGCAGGTGGAACATCGCACGCAAGGCTTCGCGCTGTCCCGCGCTGAGGTAGGCTTTCAAGTCGGTGGCCCTGGCCATGAAGGGATCCATGGGCACCCTGTAGTCCGGTCGGGCCGCGAGTTCATGGTAGGCGTCGTCGAACAGGTTTGCTGCCGCGCCGAGCCATTCGAGGCGCGGCAAATCGGCGTGCAGGTGGGCCATCCTGTTGTTGATCCATGGCGCGCACCCGGCCCGCTGCCACTCCTCTCCCGATGGCCATCCTGGCGCCAGCGGAACAATCAGCACCGACTGCTGGCCCTTCTGCTTGCGCAACAGGAGCGTTTGACGCACCAACGGCACCAGATCCACCGCCAGGTCGCGGTCGCCCCCTTGCATGGCGAACAAAATCTGCCGGATACGCTCGAGCAGAGGCGTTTCAGCCGGCCCTTGGGGAATCTGTGCCTGCGCCCAGTTCGCGCACACTTGCTGCAATACCGAAAAATCGAACACAGGTGCCTTACTCGTCCAGGAAAGGATAGGAATTGGCCAGGAAGATAGCGCCGGCTGAGTCGAGCCGTATTGTCGGCTGCAGCATGCCGGCAGCGAGGGCCTGGTCGACTGCTGCCTGGCGAACTGCCTCGACTTGCTCTGCCGCGCGGGCAGGCCCGGACAGACGCGCGATCCTCGCATCCAGCTGGCTCTTCTTAAGCGCGTGCATCTGGCTCATTCGCTGCAGCGATGCCGTCACATGCTCGGCAAATACTGGTTGAGTGAGCAAGGAGGACTGCGCCTTGTCGCGTGCTGTATGGCACAACTCAGCCCAGTTTGAAGGCGCCAACTCGCGCTTTTCCAGCGTTACCCATCGCTCCGGATTAAGGTTGAAGTCGCGCCCTGGTTGTTCGTCCTCGGGACGTCTACGGTAGATTTCCAACAGTTCCGCGGGAGGCTCGTCGATCCAGCGCATCTGATCGTCGAGCCAGACGCGAACGTAGAGCGGCGGCATGATGCCATCTGCGACGCGCCGGATGGCACGAGAACCAACAGCGCCATGTAATTCGTCAGCCGCTTCGATCACCGTTTCCGCGCCCGCGATCGAAGCCTCAACAAGAAAATCGAACCGGAAATACAGGTCGATTCCGCTTTCGTTGCGTGGCATCGCATGCGGACGATAACGCCACATTGCGAACACGCGTCCGCGGTCATCCTGCTCAACAAAGTCAGTCAGTGCGTCAACGAATCCGGAGCCATAGCGAAGGACCCGGGCGTGCTGGCGCTGGGCCGCCAGCGCCGTCGAGCGCCGATAGGTGTAGGGGAACAGAAGCGGAGTCTTGATGCTGGAACCGGCTGCTTCCTCGTCCACTTCGCGACCGAAACGATGGATGAAATCCTGTACCGTGACGAGCGTTTCACGCGCCTTGTTGTGTGCGTACTCGCCCCGGAACAATTGGTCGCCCTGCACCGGATTTTTAAGAGGCAAGAGCCGCTTTCCAAACTGCAGCGTCTGAAAAGCGAATCGATCGACGATGTCGCCAAAACGCCGCCAATCTTCGTCCGCCTCCTCAAGGACCTCGAATGCGAATTTATCGCCCTCCCCTACAAGCGAATCAAGCCGATCCTGTTGGTCAATGCGACGCATTTCCCGCCGCACCAAGCCATGATCGCCCTGCAGGCTTGCCGTGAGCCCGTCAATATGTGCTAACCCGCCGTTCAGCCAAGCTTCCGGCAAGTCGCGCAGCATCTGATCCACCAAGTATTGCAAGCTAGCGATTGACTGCGAAAATACGCCGAACCCCGAATCAAGGCAGGTGATCCACGCACGCTCCAGCAGGTGATTGGTTTCCGCCAGGGCGAACGACCGAATATCGTCGCCTGCACCAAAGCGATCGACCCGGCCGAGCCGTTGCTCGATCGTATTTGGGGACAAAGGCGTGTCGTAGTTGACTACCATTTTCCGGCCACCATGAAGGTTCAGTCCCTCTTCGGCTTCACGGTCGCAGACAAGGATGCGGCAACCATCGTCGTCGTGGAAGCGATGCCACTCGGCTCCGCTGTCTTCATCGACTCCCGGGGCGCGGCGCTCCGCCTGGCGCCCGAATTCATCGCTGAGGCGTTCATACACGAGGTCGGCCACTTCGCTGTCACCACAGAAGACGACTACTTTGCCACGGCCACGCAGCAACTCGTCAATGCCATCCACGAGGCAGAGCAGGCGCGCCTCATCGGCCGCCACACCGGCGCACGCCTGCTCAAATTCAGCCAACGCCCCCGCCAATTCGGGATACGCAGGCAGCACCAGACGCGTCAGGGTTGCGCGCGATGCGGCAACGCCCGGATTGAGCGCGACCTCGAGCAATGCGCGCAGCAGGCGCGGGGCCGTTGCCGCGTCGCTGTTGGCAACAGCAACGCGCAGTGCCTCCAGGGTGCCGGCCCAATATGCCGATGAGGGACTGTCGTATTGCCACACCTCCAAGCCAGCGCGACTAGGTGTCGCCCAAGGTACGGCGCTGCGGCGGTTGCGCATGATCCGGCGATGCAGACGGCAGGTCTCGGAAAGATGGGTACGCACCTGGTCCAGCGCGGCCAGGAATTCCTCATTCTCGTCACCCCGATAACGCTCCAGAACCCGCTGCAGCGTCTGCACATAGCCAGTCAGCAGCGCGTCGTCCGGGAATGCTTCAAGCAGGCGATCGAGATACTCGTCAAGGTTTAGCCATTCGTCCGGTGTGAGCGCCGCCACCGTTTCCGCCACGTCCTGCCGGGCTGCAATCCGTCGCCGGAATCCGTCGATGTCGTCAAGCGGGAAAATGACCGGGTCGAGCAGGTGTACCATCCGCAGAAAGCCCGCCTCATCCACAAGGGCGGGGGTCGCCGACAGGAGCAGCAAGCGCGGGATCGAGGGCGCATAACGCAGAAGGGTTTCGTACAGTGCGTTGCCGCTCCCTTCCGCCTGGTTCGAAAGGTGATGGGCCTCGTCGACGACGAGCATGCCAGCCGTTCCGATCTCGTCGCGAATCCGGCTCAGCTGGTTGGCGCCAACCACATGCAGAAAGTCATCGAGCAGATCGCCAAGCAGGAACCGCTGACTGAGTTCCTGGCGCCATTGCCCGACCAGCGCCGGCGGCACGACCACGAGCACCCGCGCCGTTTCGGGCTCGTCCAGAAAAAATTGTCGGATGAGTATGCCTGCTTCGACCGTCTTGCCAAGTCCTACCTCATCAGCCAACAGGTAACGCTGAACCGGGTCGTGCAGAATGCGTCGCACCACTTCGAACTGGTAAGCATTCAGTTCGATTTGTGACGACAACAGAGCGCTGATCCCTTGAGTGGCTACGCGCTGGGCCGTGACGGCGGCAAGAAAATCGCTGCGTGCATCGGCGAACAGCGGAGTTTCGACGATTTTCTGAGCAAGGAAGCTGATCGGGTCGCGAATCGGTGCGGTCCAGCGCACGAATACGCTCGCTGCGTCAACCAGAAGAGGGGCCGCATTGGGCAACTGCACAAGAATACGGTCGCCTTCGCCATTCAGCACGCGCCCTACTCGCCACCCTCTGCCATCGGACTGAACGAAGACGCGGGTTTGTGCCGGCAGCGCCAGGCTTCTGACTTGCGCAACTGGGACCCAGTACGCAGGTGGATCGGCCTCCCCGGGAACATCAAAATACTCGAGAAGTACCTGTCCCTTGCTACGTTGCGCGGACTTTGCAAAGCCTCGCGGACGCAACCCGCCAACGTTTTCTGCTCTAAAAAAAGCCATTTGATTCCCGAGGTATGCACGACGCCGACCGGCACCATGATATTGCACTCGGTTGTCGCGATTTAAATTATAGCAACTTCAATGCCCCGTTGAAACGTAGAAATAAAAAAAATAGGCTTCGTTTTTAAGTCTCTTTTATTTGCCAAGACCAGCAAGCGTAAAGTTGCGTTACTAACGGCTCTTTATGCATGCGAGATAACACACTTATAATCCGAAGCTTATTTTTAGAGCCGACAAAAGCGTCAATGTTGTGAAGCATCGAAGCGCAATGCCCCGACTGCTTTAAACGCTCCCTTTTTAAGATCGCGGTTGTTCACAAGCATAGATAATGCTCAGGGAGCGCGTAATTGTGCACAGCAGGCTTCCACGTAGCGCGAACTATCCTTTGGAACTGCAAAGGTATCTGGGGAGCAGGTGTGCGCTCTGACCATAGCGTTGTCGCAACTGAACCCTGCAAACGGCCGTGACCAAGAAGATGCTCTTACGCTGTTCATGCGCGTCGGTGCTAGTGTTGTAAAAAAACACTGTTAAATATGAACGAAAATATTGCTGGAAAAGCAACTTGATTCGGGTCAAAATGAGCTGAGTAAATACTCTATGGGGACGCACATGGCAACGAAATGGATCGGCTCGATGCTCTCGTTGCTGTGTTGCTGCCTGCTAGTTAGCGGTTGCGCAACCCGAATCCAGAAATCGCTGGATCGCTCCTTCATGATCGCAAAGCGCTGTGCCGATATTGAAGAAGCCGTTCCGAACCGCAAAACGGTGGAATCCGAACTGATAAACGCCATTGCGATACGACTCGTTGCCACTTGCCTCGACCGCAACCAAGGTTGTCTAGGTCCGACGTCAGGGACGGCCCCGCCTAATCCGTTGACCTCTGCTAATAAACTGCTAGCCAATTTAGAGCAGCATCGCACAATCCTGCTCTACACCAACCAAAATTTCCTGCAAATCAATAAGGACAAGGTCGAGGCGCTACAAAGGGAGCAGGCCGACCTACGACGCGAGCTAACCCAAAGGCGAGACGATATTGACCAGGCCCTAACAGCACTCTATGAAGAGTTGCAAAATGCAAGAACACTGTTAGGTGAATCACTGTCGAAGGCGCACGCTTGCGAACGCCGCACGAACTGTGTCGCCTCGCTGGGCCGGCATTTGTCGGCGATCCGGCCGAAGCTGGATGGAAAAGTCAGGGACCTCCATCAAAAGGTGCAAGGCTTGCACGTGCTAGCGCAGCGCGCACAGCGATTGGCGGGGCACACCATCTCGTTCCTCGACCAGTTCAACGCTACACTCAGGACGACCGCAGCAACCGAACAGCAAACGATCAAGCTGGCAAGCGATCAGTTAAAGGTCGACACAGAACACCTCGTCGCCAGCAGCGCCTTCCTGGTACAGCGACTGGAATCCGGCGCCCGCGCCCTCGACAGCTTATTCTCGGCCGAAGTCCAGGATGCTGCCACGGACCTCATGGCGGCAAGACTCTACGATAAGGTGGCCGGGAAAACGGTTGTCGTTATCGATCGCCTCCTGTCCCAAGTGGATCGAACCATCGACAAAGTCGACGAACACGCATACGGCGCCGCCACGCTTGGGGCCTACCTGTTTGAAAACGAGATGCAGGAAAAATTCGACCGGATTTTCACCACCTACGTTGACGGTCGCTTACCGGACAACAGCAATACAGCGAAGCTTGCCTTTGTTGCCGCCGCCTGCAAGCGCCTGGCGCCTGACGACGACAATGGAGCCAAGAATGCGTCAATGTTCTCGCCCTTCGTATTTGCCGCTTTGACTCGTATGCAGGTAAACCTGGAAGGCGAAAAGAGAACGCTGGAAAGCGTTCGCAACGATTGGGAGCTGAGCTTGAACAAGACGGACAGTCGATCGGTGGAAAGCGAACAGAGAGCCGACTCTGCCTTTCTCGACCGTGTCGCCGAAGCTTACCTTTTCGATTCGTCCACAAACGGCGGAGGACAGAGGGCGCCGTCAATTTTGCAGCAAGTGGCCTTGTGCGCTAACGTGGAGCAGCAACTCGCATCCACGCAGTTGAGTCCCATGGAACTGAAAGAGCGTTCGTGGGCAGCATGCGGAAAAGCTGTGATGAGCGCGACATTGATGGGCGAAGGGCTGCCTGGCGCGACAAACCCGGTGCTTGCCCAGCAGGCGATCGAAAAAGCGAAATCCGAGCTGCCTCCGCCTAGGCCGCCCGGCCAGCCAGGCGCTGAGGACGCCGCTGCATGGCGCCGTGCAATGGAGGCGGTGCTTGCCACTAGCACCCCGAAGCAGTCCTCGCATCTGGAGCGCCTGTGTCAACGCATCCGCAGCGGCGTCACTCCCGCCCGCTGCGAACCGAACGGATCGGGGAACGCGGTGACACTGGACTTCGACACCAGCTTCGCTGTCGGGAAAACTGAGGACCGGGCACTTGAAATGCAGATCGCGCGGCTCACAGACTTGCTGATTGATGAGAGGCAGGCTTATGTATTCACGGTATACGGCTACGCTTCCGCAAGTGCCTATCCCTGCAGCCCTTTAAGCGCTCGCGTGCCCTCTACCTGCGGCGCGGAAAAAAATTACGCTTTGGCCAAGGCACGTGCCGACTGGGCGATCGCCGTGCTGAAGAAGCGGCTAAAAGAGCGTTTTTCCTCCGACAGCAGCACGGTTGGACAGTTCAATCCGCTAAGCTTCGACACGCCGGCGGACCGGCGGATTCGGATGACGGTCGCGCTTCGGAATTGAGCGAGCCCTTTGTGTTGATCCGACAGGCCCAGCCCAATGGCGCCGCGCCGAGACCTGGTGACGCCATGCGCCGAATCGAATCGCTGGCCACCCCGTCCGTCGTCCGTCGATCAAGTCGACGACTTCTTGCCTTGGATTTACGTCAACCACTAGCAACGATCTGAGGCCCTTTCCCGAGTTAAAAACACACAGACAAAGATGAAACCCAACTCATACGTTTTCCTGTTGTTGTTGACCTTGCTTTCTGCATGCTCTGGAATACCCAGGTACGCAAACGATCCACAATCTCAAATGGCGGACATTTCAGCGAGCCGCACGCGCATCGAACCCAAAGTGGTTGAGCGGTGTTACCAAGGCGCGGATGGTAGAGAAGATTGCAGATCCGAAAGCATTTTCATTGGGATCGCGATTTCCGGCGGCGGATCCCGGGCTGCCAATTATTCGGCTGCAGTGCTCAGTGAACTCGATTCGATTGGTTTACTTCCCCACGTAAATGCAATATCAAGTGTGTCAGGCGGATCGTTGACTGCGGCTTATTTGGCTCAAAAAGGGTCACCGCGAAGAACAAATCCACCAGAATTTTGGCATCAGGCAAAGGTTGATCTTTCACAAAACTTCCGGACCGAATTCGTTAAGAAAGCATTACGACCCGATAACTTTTTCGCTACTATGTTCGGATCCGTCGGTCGAACTGAGTTGATGGCGGAGGTGTTCGACGAGATGATCTTTCACGGTGCAAAATTCCGAGACCTCAATTCGACTGGCTTTAGCCTTGTGATGAATGCAACCGCAATCAATAATATCTACGGTATGCGGAAAATTCAAACCTGCACTAACCGTCAGGGGAATGCTACCTCGATCCGATGGGAGAGCATTCCATTTTCAAGCGATTTTTTCAACAACTGCCTCTCGTCTACTCTCGACTCATATCCCATTTCCCGGGCCGTGACCGCGTCTGCAGCATTTCCCGGCGTTTATAGCTCAGTCCCCCTTGGGGCATACGTTCCATGGAACGACAATGATCAGGTTCCTTCATCTCCACGCCAGTACCTTCACCTGATCGACGGCGGCCCTTCAGACAACTTGGGTGTAGAGGGATTGATAGGACCTTTATTGACAAAAATGGGCGAATTGAAGCGGCCGCTGGACCGCTGTTTAATTATCGTTATCGACGCTTTTAACTCCGGCGACATAGACAAAAGATACAGGAGAGATGACATCCGGAGTGCGAAAGATAGGATCGTCGATTTCAACTTTATGGATTCCGTTGATGCGATGCTGTACCGCCGGCGCGAGGACACACTGCGCGCACTGGGGATACGATTCCCCAACTTTGATACTGGCGGCTCAATATACCATAGCGCGCATAACTTCCCCCTCCCATCCGGCTATTACGACTACTACGGAATTGCTAATCTCTCGAATGTTAATATGTCAAACATTCACGGTCGCACGCCCGGCACAATCATAGGCTCTGACGAGATTTCGCAATCGCTAAATCCAACGACAGACTCAAACTGTTTAATCTGGTATATGGGCCTCGATTCGTTGCGTGAGCTTGCCATCACGGACTGGAAATATTTCGAAACACCGAAAATAAAATCTCAATCGTTATCAGGCGATATATTTTACGAGTATCCGACCCTGGAAGGATTGCCGAATTCGGAGATTCAAGAGTCACTTGAAGAATACGTTCAGACGGATCGTCCCCGCAGGATTAACGATGCTTGGGAACTTGCAACACGCGTAAGCACGGATTTCAATCTCGTCGGGCCACCGAGATGTTCGAACAAAGTGCTATCTGAAGCGCTGTGGATAGCGGGGAAAGCCTCCGTAAATGCTGATGTTAGAAGTCGAAGAAAAATATGCAAATGGCTAGATGATGCGAAGCTATCGAGGAGCATGAAATGCGATTCGAACGAGAAATTTGAGGTGCCAAAGCTACCTATTCAGTACCTACCCTCCGATATTTGGTTCGAGTATTCGGTGGAATGCAATTAATGTACTAAGTTTGACGAGGAAACGAAATATTCGAAAACTCCTGCTTTCGCGCTATGGACAAGATGATCGTCTGCGTATACGGCTTCCAAAGCACTGTTCAGGTACTAACCTGCCTCACTGGTTAGCGCTGGCCGATTGGAGTTCGCTAAAACTGCTGGTCGAGCCCTTGTACTAGAAGGCTCGTTAATTATGGCGGTGGACATTGCTACGTCGCCACAAAAGGAAGCCGCGGTTGCCTCTCACCCGTTTTTTTTGCGTACCGATTTTGATAATCCGGGCAATAGGTGCGCAAGTCACACACCGTGCAGGTAGCCTCCTCGTCCGAATTACGGCTCCAGGCCTCGAGGAGGCTCGCGCCGTTTGCCTCCTTGTTACGACACTCTTCGATCCTCTGAACCACGCTGTCAAACGCTGCCAGCGCTCGCTGGACGGACGCGGACGTGACTTGAACAACCCGCAGCGCACGGCGCAGTCGGAACCCAAAGGACAGTCCGGGGTTGGCGCCAGCCCTGGAAGACCAGTTCAGGATCGCCGCCTCGTCTGCCGAGCCGCGGACAGGCATAACATCGGTAGAGCCATCCTTCACTTCTCGCTTCAACGCCGCCATGTCGGTTGCCGAAGGGTGCAACTCATTCAGATAGAGGAGGACCCCAGCAGCGACCGGATGTGCGTCCGCCTGCTTACGGCGCAACTCCGCGTACGTCTGCAATTGCCATTCGTATTGTTCCCACAAGCTGCCCTTCTGGTTCGACTGCGGAGCCGGCCGGCGCATCCCCTTGTAGTCGATGATCACTTCGAATGGCCCGGCCGTTCGCGGCACGAAGGCGCGCAGTTCCTCGATGATGGGGTTGCGTGCCATACCGGGCTGCACCAAAGAAATGTGCGAAACGACATCCACGATCCCGACCATTTCGTAGCGGTCCGCCTTCCGCACGGTACTGCCAGTAGCAGGCGCCGGCAATTTGCGGGCGCCATACAAGCGGACTTCGGCGCGGTGAATCAACGGAAACAGGTGCGGGCCTAGCTCACGAATGACGGTTTGCGCACGCGCATCGGCGAGCGCTTCCAGGTCTGCATCGCGCGGGAACAGGCCGCGCGCTGCCAGACGCTTGCCGATCAGCCGGCTGATCCCAGCAATTTCCTCTGGTGTGAACGGCGACACCTTCCTTTGACTGTCGGCGCGCTCCTTGTGGACCCGAAACGCCTCTTCCAGCACACCATGAATAAACTCACCGAACCAGAGCTGAACCGGTTGGGTGGTGGGGAGCCGTCCCAACCGGGTCTGGCGATACTGCAGGCCGCAACGATTGAAACTGAGGAGGTCCCCCGTAAGGCTGTATGAAGGCAACACATAGACGGGTGGTCGTACTTGGAGTGGCATGTCGAGCTCCTCAAATAAGCAGATATGGCGCTGTGTTCCAGCGTATTGCCCCGTTGCGCTCCCAGCCTGTTGCCGCATTCCGAATGCCGCCTGGCCTGCAACCATTGAGTCCCACCAGTAGCAGTACGTCCTGGGGCCGGCTGTAAGCGACGAAATATTGGCGGTAAAGATCGTCGAAGGCGCGGTCGATCTGGCTGCGGCTATCCAGTCCGAGTTCCGATGCAGCGCGGAAGGTGTCTTCCATCCGCTGAGTGGGTCCGCCACCCGCCGGAAAGCGCTTGAAAGCCTGTTGCGCGTGGTTTTTCGCGAAGTCCGACCCGACATCGACAATCGTGAGCGGAAATTCCAGTCCCTTCGACTGGTGGATCGAGAGAATACTGAGCTCGTTGCGCGGGAAGGCCGTGATGAGTTCTTCGTCGACCTGGACAGCGCCTGACACCAGCGGACCAAGAAATTCACGCAGCAATTCCTTGACGGACGCATCGCCCAGGCCTGGATTATCAGGCAAGTACACCAGACGCCCCTTGAATTTGCCGACTTGCTCGCATGCGGCGAGCTGGCGCGTGAACACCTCCAGGTAGACCTGCCCCTCTGCCCGGTCCCGTAATTCGGGCAGATAATGGACGAGGCCGTAGATCAACTGAAGCACCGATACGTTTTGCGGCCATTTGCGGCCGCTTACGCCGGGGTCGCGCTGCTTCCATCCATTCACATAGTTACGCAAACCGCCGGGCGTGTTCTTCAGATATGCAGTGGCTACATTACGCCAATCGTCGAGGACGCCGTCGGGGAGATACAGCTTGGTCGCGGACTGAACCCTGGACCCGGGGTCGATGCATTCGGCAAGCAGTCCGCCGAACAAGCGCACCAGCGCCAGGCCGGCGAAATCCTCGCCGCGCGGGTTGAAAACCTTCACCGGAGCCTTGAGTTCCCTGAGCCGTTCGCGCAACAACCCGGGCAGGCGCATACGTTCACCGGCGTATTCGGCAGGGCTACTGCAAAGCAGCGCGCAATCGCCGATATCCCCGGCACGGGGGGCCCGCACAATGACCTCAACGCCATCGGCCCGATAGCCTTTGTCCCGGAACACCTTGGACAAAAATTCCGCAAGGTCGGCCGCCAGCTCCTCCCGCGTCTCCCTGAACATGGCCAGCACCGGCCTACCGGCAGCGGCTGCAGGCCCTGGACGCAAGGCCGGCTTGCGTTTGACGCGGACCTCGCCGTAGCGCCCGTCCAGGCTGGCGTAGCCGTTGACAAATTCGACGATCTGTCTGGTGGAGCGGTAGTTTGTCGACAGGTACATGGGGCGCACGGATCGGCCGAAGCGCTCCTTGTAGCGGTTGGCAAACTGCGTGAACAGGTCGACCGTCGCGCCGCGGAAGCGATACAAGCTCTGGTCGTCGTCTCCCACCACGCAGAGCGCACCGTCACAAGCCTCCGCGAGCTCAAAGTAGATCTGCTCTTGAAGCAGGTTGGTGTCCTGGTATTCGTCGACAAGTAATACCTTGAGGCCGGCGACGAAGTCGTCCAGTCGCTTGTCGCGCAGCAGTTGAAGAACGGTGAACTCGAGCAAGGCGAAATCGACCAGCCCGTTGTCGGCGAGCGCCTGCCGGTAATCCTCCAGCGCCCGGCCAACGGCAATGCGGCCAGGGCGCTCGCTCCTCGGGCCCGAACGCAGGAACGCCGGCCAATCGACGAGGTCCATGTGACGGCGGTCCCAGATCGAGCGCAACAATCCGACTTTGGTGGCTACATTGAAGTTGAACCGAACCTTCTTCTCCGAGTGGATTCCGAGCAGGAAGTCGTCAAGGTCCTCATCCCTGAGGCGGTCGTCCTTGAATAGCCCCTCACGCAACATCAGTGTCCGCGCTACATATTCGTCCGCCAGGACTGGCGGCTCGGTGCCCGGCACCCGGTGGTCGCGCAAAATCTGTTCGCACAAGCTGTCGAGGGTGCCCGTCCACACTTGGTTGATATCGATCTTCGCGAGCCACTTCTTGTATTCGGCGCCCACGTCGCGCCGCGACGCCAGCGAATCGATCAGTTTGAAGCCCCAGCCGAGCACCCGCGAACGCAACTCATCGGCCGCTTTCACGGTGAAGGTCGTCGCGATAATGCCGTGCGGAGGCACCTGATCAACCAGGATCATTTTCAGTATGCGCAGCGTCAGGCTGGTAGTCTTGCCGGAACCAGGGCCGGCGACGACGAACAGCGGCCGGTTAGCGGGTGCCTCGACCACGCAGCGCTGCTCATCGCTGGGCAGTCGCTCGCTTTCTCGCAGGGCGTCATAAAACTGCTCGATGCTAATCATGCTGGGACGCCCCCCGGGTTCAATAGTCGGCCAGGACTTGCTGGAGTGCGCCGACCGGGGTGCGCTGGACACGGCACCATAAATCGTGGTCGACGTCTCGAATCCGATAATCGCGCTGGACGAGTTTCGTCATGTATGCCAGCAACTGGGCGGCCATCTCAGCGTCCGCTTGGGCACGGTGGAATCGTCCTGTCGCCGGCAATTTTGCAAAAGCCGCAAGCTCTCCCAGTTTGTGGCTCGGCGCATGAGGCAGCACGCGGCGCGCAATGAGCATGGAGCACGCGAACTCCTGCCGCCGGTTGCGTTTCACGCGCGCCAACTCGGCGTCCCAGAAGCGCTGGTCGAAAGCCGCGTTGTGGGCGACAAGCGGAAAATCTTCGACAAAATCCGACACTTCCCGCATGACCGCCGAGGCAGCAGGCGCGGCAGCGACCATGTCGTTTGTAATGCCGGTCAGCGCCTGAATACGCCCAGGAATGTTGACGCCGGCGTTCATGAGGCTCTGATACCGGCGTACGGGCTTTCCATTTTCAACCAGGACGACGGCGACCTCAGTGGCACGATCACCGCGGTTTGGGCTGAGTCCAGTGGTTTCGAAATCGATGACTGCCATTGTTGCCATGGTGCGTTCTCCTTCGTTCACCTGACAGCTTACAAGAGCAGTAGGTTGAAAGAAAATTGTGGCATAGAAAATTGTTTCTGGACGGATAACAGAATAATTGAGAATTATTTGTGGTATTTCCACATCACGCACCATAAGTGACAATGTGTGAGTTTCCGGAGGGCTACACATAGTAAGATAAACATGTAACCTTTCGACCGGTCGCTGCATCCGACAGTTCTCGGCAAGCGCGCGCAGACCTGGCTTAGCAGAACAAACACCACATGTCCGACACCCCGACCGAGTTCGACGGCCCGTATGTGCCAGGCCGGCACGAAACGCGGCGCAACTGGGTCGGGTCCACGAACCAGCGTTTTCACTACCTCAGCACGGTCTACGACACTTCGGTCGAGACAGCGGCACGGTACCAGAACGGTGTCGAGATCCGTATGGCTGACACTGAACAATTACTGGTGAACGGCTTCCCTTTTTGACTTGACCAGTCCTCCACCCGACCCGACATGACAACACCAGTCCTGAAAGCGACATGAGAATCACAAAAATCGAATTTAGCAATTACAAGGCGATGCAGGATTTCACTCTTGACCTGGGTGAAGTGAACCTGCTTGTCGGAAAAAACAACAGCGGCAAATCGACGATCCTGAGCGCGCTGCGAATCCTTGAATACGCGATACGCATTGCCCAGGCCCGCACCGCGACCCGCGTTGAGGATGCCGATGGCAAGATGACGATCGGCCATCACATTCCGGACGCGAACCTTCCGACGTCGATCGAAAATGTCCATACCGACTACACCGACGTCAGTACCCTCATCACATTCACGCTGGAAAACGACAATAGCCTGTTCTTGCACTTCCCGCGCGACGGTGGTTGCATCCTGTATTGGGAGGCTGCCAAAACCATCTCGTCACCTGCACAGTTCCGGCAACAATTTCCGCTGCAGATCCGCGCTGTGCCAGTGCTCGGCCCGCTGGAGCAGGAAGAGTTGCTTGTCACTGACGAAACGGTGAAGCGTGCGGCCGGCACCCCCAGGGCAGCGCGGCATTTCCGCAATTACTGGTACCGCAATCGCGAACGTTTTCCGGACTTCCGCGAGATGGTCGAGTCGACTTGGCCCGGTATGTCGATTGCGATGCCTGAGTTGCATGCCGAGGACCGGCGCCTTGTCATGTTCTGCACCGAGCGCAGGATCGATCGTGAGTTGTTCTGGGCAGGATTCGGCTTCCAGATCTGGTGCCAACTGCTGACGCACCTAGCCCAGGCCGAGAACGCGGACCTCATCGTCGTCGACGAACCGGAGGTCTACTTGCATCCGGATGTGCAAAGGCAACTGCTGCCCCTGCTGCGGACCTTGGGCCCTTCCATCCTGCTGGCGACGCACTCGGCGGCTGTGCTATCTGGAGCGCAGACCGGTGAGATCCTGTTGGTCGACAAGCGGCAGAATGCGACAAGCAGACTGTCGAAGGCGGAGGTGGCGAGCATGTACACTGGTTGAGTAAATTGCCTTCGCACGGCTAGGCTTGGCCTCGCTCAGGCTCGAACTTCGCTCAGACTGCTTCTGGCCGCACAGGACGCCCAATCCGAGCAATCACCACGGCCCACACCATGCCTCCAACAATCTTTGCCACAAGCTGTGCGGCTACGATCGAAGGCAGCGCGGTGCCGAATGCCAGCAACGGGAACACCAGCGAATCGACGGTCGCGCCGACGATATTGGACCCGTTGGCTCGCACCGCCCAGGAACGGCCTGCCAACAGTTGGTAAGCGGCCGCATCCGCCAGCGATGCCAAGCTGAACGCCACCACCGATGCAACAGCGATAGCACCGCTTGCTGGATTAAGCGCATAGGACACCAGACCGGCCACTACGATCAGAGCAAGCATGCGCGGCCAAAGATATTTGCCACGCCATTGGTCGTGCAGGCGGTCGCGCAGGGTCAAATCAAGCCCGATAAAAAGGAAGGCGACAATTGGCATGATCCCTGGCCCGAGCCAGGCGACAGCCATGTTTGCAGCCACGAGCGTTGCAATGTAGATGATGATGTAAGGCATAATTAATCTCTCAGACTCCGGCGGCATCTGCTTGAAAACGGCTTCTCACTCCGGCTTAAACTTGAGCAGGCTTACAGTACGCCTTCGCGGGTACATATGGCCGTTCAACTACTGAGTCGGCAGTATCAGGCTTGGTGAGCCTGCTCACAGCAGGAGCAACGCAGAAGTGGATGGATTCGAGCGTATGTGGCTTAGTAGCAAGCAGACGCGCAGAATAGCAGACCGTCAATCGTTACGTCATCAATTCCGCGATTGTTCCTAGGAGCTATCGCCGTTCACCAACCCCGACACTGCGCTCTTGACCAGCACCCGCCACTCAGCGCAGTTCAACATCTCCTTGGGTCGTGGACGACTTTGCGTTTCGTTGCGCAGTTGATGAGCTCAGGCTAGTTTCACTGCATGAAGCAACTCCCGCGTAGCCGCCAGTTTTCGTCCACTTGCTTTCGGAAACCCAAAATAACTGCACACGCCCGTACGTCAGCTAGCAATTAAGTGCAGCAGATGAGAAAATACGTCTGTGATCTAACTGCACTTTCCTGAACTTTTAATCTAGCAATTTTACAATGGCCCAAGCACGCGACGTGATCGTCATCACGAGTTGCACGAACAGAAAAAAGAAGGCTGGCACCGTGCTCGCGCTCGAGGGTACGGAGACTGCCGCTTCGCTGTTTGAGCTGGCACGAGTCTGGAGCCAGCAGGTTCAGGCTCTCTGCAAAAGCGAGACGCAGGTCGCTGTCGAATTGTATGCAGGACGTTCCATCACTGAAGCGAAACGCGCAGCAGAAAGCCTATCGGCGCCGCTCTACATTGTGTCCGCGGGACATGGCTTGCTGTGTCCGGATGACTACATCCCGTCTTACAACATCACGACGTCGCCAGCCGCAGATAACGCGCTGCATCAGTGTTTGCTGCGACTAGGTAAGTCACCGGCTGACTGGTGGCAAGCGCTCATTCATGCAGTCGGAGCACAGCGGTCGCTCACCGAACTTGTTGCGCGATCTTCAGGGGCTATCGTGCTGCTTGCCGTGCCGGCGGCCTATCTGGGATTGCTTGCGCGTGAACTAGCCGACCTGAGCGAAGGTGATATCGCGCGACTGCGCATTATTACTTCGCCGCACGGAGCGTCAACGCTGCCGGCACGCTTGCAATCGACAGTCATGCCGTACGACGAGCGCCTGGAAGGCCTGGACGCCTATGCAGGAACACGCAGCGATTTTCCTCAGCGTGCGTTGCGCCATTTTGTAGCTGTTCTGGAAGGCCACTCCCTGTCGCTTGAGGCAGCACGCCAACAGGTCAGTGAGGCCATGGCTGCCCTGCGCAAACCGGTCTTGCCGGAACGCCAGCGCAAGACGGACGAAGAAATCATGGCGCTGCTGCGCAAGAACTGGGCACGATTCAATGGTTCGGCCACGACCCTGCTGCGTTTCCTGCGTGACGAAGCCTTGGTAGCCTGCGAGCAATCGCGATTCCGCTCGCTTCGCCAGCACCTCCTCACTGAGCTCAACAATAAACCGGGTACCCATGGATAAGCAGGAACTCGTCGTACGGGCACTACATACGACCCAAGGGGACGGACAGGACGTCTACGCCTTTTTCATTCGCGGCGGCGATATCGTCAGGATTGCCGACATTTCTCGCATCGAACGGGACGAACATGACGTTGTAAAAGGATTTCAGCGCCCGGAGATTCAACAGCACGTCAAAGGCATCACCGACTACCTCGACCAAGGTAACGTGCTGTTTCCCAATTCGATCATCCTCGCGATGTCACCCGAAGTGCGGTTTACCGCGTCACGCGGCACGCGCCCAAATCGGGATGAAGGCGTCGGCCAAACTGGCACCCTAACGATCCCGATTTTCGAGGCGGGGAACCGGGTCGCCTGGATAGTCGACGGCCAACAGCGTTCGCTTGCCCTGTCCCGCTCGACCAACCAGTCCTTCCCAGTGCCAGTAGTCGCCTTCGTTTCGGACAACCTTGAAGTCCAGCGCGAGCAGTTCGTCTTGGTCAACAAGGCAAAACCATTGCCGCGGCGCTTGATCGATGAACTGCTTCCCGAAACCCGAAACATCTTGCTGCCGCGCGACCTACGAAAGCGCAAGGCGCCGAGCGAACTGTGCAATTGGTTGAACCGGAACAGCAAGTCACCGTTCTACAACCTGATCAAGCGTCCATCGGACAAGAAAGACGATGGCGCACCTGTGATTACCGACACGGCCGTCGTCGAGATGATTCGTCAAAGCCTGTCCAATCCGCTGGGCGCACTTGCGCCTTACAAGCCGACAGATACAGAACCCGGCGATGTCGACACCATGTGCACGATCCTGGTTACCTACTGGTCGGCCGTACGTGACGTGTTTCCAGAAGCTTGGGGGAAAGACCCGCGCCAGAGCCGCCTGATGCATTCAGCAGGCATTCTGGCGATGGGCGTGCTGATGGACCGTATCTATGCACGCTTATCCGGCACCAACGAGTCGTATGCGGCCGTACGCAAAGAGGTGGAGAAGGTCGCCCCGTTTTGCCGCTGGACCTCGGGCGTGTGGGAATCCATCGGATTGCGCTGGAACGACATCGAAAGCACTTCCCAAGACAAGAAGCGCCTCCAGGAAGCACTGGTACGCGCATATATTACTGAAGCAAGAAAATGAAGTTTCTCTATTCCGACACCCACGACTACGTGGATCCTGGTTACGACTTTGAAAACGACCGCAACGCGCCGAAGCGCCGCCGCTATTGGGATGACGCGTACGCACATCAAATGATGAACCCGACGCCGTACGACGGCCTGCTCGTTGCAATGAGTGCTGTGCGCAAGGCTACCGGTGTGGCCAATTCCAAAGTACGATATTCGACCGCCGAGGAACAACGTTTATTGCGTGACGGTGCGCGCAAATTCCTTCGCCTTGATGGCCCTGAGTACAAAGATGCAATGGTCATGGGCGATTGCGGCGCGTTTGCTTACGTCGATCAGGAAAAGCCCGCGTTTTCGCCGATGGAAGTATTTGAATTTTATACCGATGCCGGGTTCACGCACGGCGTCTCGCCCGACCACATTATCTTCGCGTGTGACACTGGAAACCCGCCGCTTGAGGCGATGGACCAGGATGTACGATTCCGCTATGAACTGAGCCTGGAAAATGCCCGAGAATTCATGCGCATTTGCAAAGCCGAAGGCATGCCGTTCGTGCCCATGGGCGCAGTACAGGGATGGTCTCCGCACAGCATTGCACAGGCCGCAAAGAAGCTGGAAGACATGGGTTACCGCTACCTGGCGATTGGGGGCCTGGTGCCGCTCAAGGTAGACGTCATCCACAAGGTACTGCGCGCGCTGCGTGACACGATCAAACCGGAAACCGACATCCACCTGCTGGGTTTTGCCAAAGCCGATTCTATCCAGGATTTTACGGACTACGGCATCACCAGTTTCGATTCGACCTCGCCACTGATCCGCGCCTTCATGGATGAAAAGGCAAACTATTACATGCCAAAGCCCGACGGTGGGCTGGAGTACTACGCCGCGGTTCGCATTCCACAGGCTGTCGAGAACCCTCGCCTGATGCGGGGCATCAAGCAAGGCATTTTCAACGCGGAGGACCTGCAAAAGCGCGAGGCGATCGCCTTGACGGCGCTGCGCATGTTTGACAAAGAAAAGGAAACCCTGGAAGCCACGATCGAGGCGGTCATGGATTACCAGCAGTTCCTGACTCTGGACGGCGACAGCGATAAACACCAGAAAAGCCTGAAGAAAACCCGGGAGCGCGTCGAACGCACTCTGAAAGACGCCCCCTGGAAGCGATGCGGCTGTGACATCTGCCTCGACATTGGTGTGGACGTCATCATCTTCCGCTCTGCCAACCGCAACCGTCGGCGCGGCTTCCATAATCTCGGCGTCTACCACCAGCACGTCCAACGCATTCTAGAGAAAAATCTGTGAAAACCTACCATTTCAAAGCGATTCGTGCCCAGCAAGCCAAAGGGCACGACGTATTTTGCTTCGCCGCAGAGCCGGCCGATGTACTTGCTTTTTCCGAGATCGACCGCGTTGGCCGCGATGATGCAGGCGAGCTGAAAGGTTTCCAGCGCCACCAGGTAGCGCCGCACATTAAGGAAATTCGCGATTACCTCACGCGGGATGACGCATTGCTGCCGAACGCTGTCATTGTCGCCTTCCTCGGTAACGTTACGGTCACGGACGTGGGGGCCGGCATTGTAGATGTGGAGATCAGCGTGCCCGAAGGGGCGAACCGCCCAGGCTTCGTTGTCGACGGCCAGCAGCGCCTGACCGCCCTGTCCGGTATTCGCAAGCCGGGCTTCCAGGTGTTTGTTTCTGCCCTGATCTGCAAGGACTACAACGAACTGGTCCAACAGTTCGTGTTGATCAACAACACCCGCCCCCTGCCCAAGACGCTGATTTACGAATTGCTGCCGAACGTGGATGGCCTGCCCGAGCGTTTTACGAGCCGCAAATTTGCAGCCCGACTGGTCGACCGAATGAATTTCCGCCCTGACTCGGTGCTGCGCGGTGAGGTTCGCCAGCATACCAATCCAAAGGGTGCGTTGAGCGACACCGCGATGCAGAAGATCGTATTGAACTCTGCTTCCGACGGCGCGATCCGTGATCTGATCCAGGAAAGCGATCTGACGCCCGAGAGCATGAAAGCGCTCGAAGAGGCAGCCTTTCATCTCTTCAACGATTATTTCAAGGCCGTCATCGATGTGTTTGGTGAAGAGTGGATAGGCATGAATCCAAAAACATCTCGCCTGCGCCATGGCGCAGGCTTAGTGGCAATGGGCTTTGTCATGGACCACTTGCGTTCGGCTGACCTGCAGGGCTGTAGCACCAACTATGACAGGTTCGTCGCTGGCCTCAAGGCGCTCAAGCCGCATACGGCTTGGACGCGTGGTAACTGGCAACTCGGCGATGTGCTCACGACGCCCTGGAACGGTATCCAGAACACGCCAACCGATATCAACATGCTAACGAATTATCTAATTCGCTCGCTCAAGCGCAGCCTGCGCCACCTTCACCAAGTAGCCGCCTAAACAGGAGGATCGACAATGACAAGTACCGCTTTAGTACTCTTTTCTGGTGGCCAGGATTCCACGACCTGCCTAGCGTGGGCACTGCAGCGCTATGAGCGGGTCGAAACGATCGGTTTCGACTATGGTCAGCGCCATGCAGTAGAACTCATTTGCCGCAAGGACATCCTGGCGGCACTACGTACTCAGTTCCCAGTTTGGGCGACCAAGCTCGGTGAAGACCACATGCTGGACATGACGCTGCTGTCGACAATCAGCGACACGGCAATGACGTCCGGACGCGCCATCGAGATGGAAAAGAACGGCTTGCCCAACACGTTTGTGCCTGGCAGGAACCTACTGTTCTTTACGTATGCCGCGGCGGTGGCTTACCGGCGGGAACTCAAAGTACTTGTAGGCGGCATGTGCGAAACCGACTACTCTGGCTATCCCGACTGCCGAGACAACACGCTCAAGGCCCTGCAGGTAACGCTCAGTCTCGGTATGGATCATCCTTTGGTCATCGAGACGCCGCTCATGTGGCTGGACAAGCGTCAAACCTGGGAGATGGCGCAAGACCTTGGAGGCACGGCACTCCTCGAGATCGTGCGTGAGAAGAGCCACACCTGCTACGTTGGTGATCGCAGCACCTTGCATGAATGGGGCTATGGCTGCGGTAGCTGCCCGGCGTGCGAGTTGCGCCTGAATGGCTATGAAGGTTTCAAGAAAGCAGCGGCTGCCTAAGTGGCCGCCCAAAACGTTTGCATCAAATGAAATACGAACTTAGTCAAAAATTCTACTTCGAAGCCGCGCATACCTTGGAACGAGCCGTCGAGGCGGAAGGAAGCAGGCGCATCCATGGCCACACCTATCATGCCGAGATTACTCTTGCGGGCACGCCAGACCCCATCAACGGGATGCTGACGGACTTGGGCACTGTGCGCGGTGAAATCGCCAGAGTACGGGACTTACTCGACCACAGGCTCCTAGATGAGATAACGACCCTCGGCCCGGCCACGCTGGAAAATCTGTGTCGGTTTATCTTCATCGAGATGGCCGAAACGTTACCAGCACTCACCAAAGTGTCGGTCGAGCGTCAAGCCAGTGGCGACCGCTGCTGCCTGTCGAAGTAATTCCTGACTAATTCGTAGAAACTAGTTGGTTCACCAAAAGGGAGCGAATATGCAGCAAACTATGGAATCCAATGCGTTTTCGTCCGGCGAGTGCGTCCGTGAAATCGCGCTTCGGCTCATGCACATGTCGGAAGCAATCCACCATGCACTACGCAAGCTGACCTCCGCCCCATCATTGGCGCCGTCCGGTACGTCGCCGTATGCCTTGCTGACGGAAGAATACGCGCTTCGTGCAAGGGCAAGCATCCTCCTTATCGAGGCGGAGCGACTGGCACGGCCTGGATTCCCGGCAAGCCAGGCATCCGTTCTCGATATCTTGGGCAAGGTGGAAACGGCACTCACGCAGTCCAACTCCTCGGACGAAATGAATGAACTTATCGCAAGCCTGTTGCTCTTCACGAGCTCGATCATTTCGCGCCGAAACCAGATCATCGCGGTTCTGCTCGAGAATTTGCAGCAAACGGTTGCTGAAGTGCAGGCAAACCGTTAAACAGGAACCCGACTGCAGCAGGGCATGAAAACGGCCGAATATGAGAAGCGGTATTCTCCGCTGTCGAGTATCTAGGGAATCGTGTCGATTCATTGCTTGTGCTACGGTCAGTGCGCCGCCGTTCGGATGCCTTCAAATTTATGGAATCGCCAGATTAGGGGCTAAGTCCATTTCGGCGCCGGCCCACGCCAAGGCTACCAATTAATGCAGTGGTCTGCTACGGAACAGCGCTGTCGAGAATCTCAAGTTGTTTGATCTGCCTAAGAACGTGGAGTGAGGAAGAGCCACAGGCAACCACCAGACACAGCGTCGTATATCCAAACGCGATGCTCCAGTCCCACTGACCGTCTGCCTTACGGAGAATCGCAACGGTGGAGAAGATCGGTATCACTACTACTGTCAACAGGGTAAGCATGCGCGACAGTCGGTCGTTATGCAGACAAAACCAAGGATAGAGTAGAGGCTCACGCGCACTCGGATGCGTGGATCGGCGGGCACTTCGAAGCATGACAAGATTGACGAGAAGATAGGCCGATACCGACAAGACTGCGCCGGGGCCCGCAACTGACACCAAGCGTTCGTCGACAGAGAGACCACCAATGCTGAGCGTCTGCCGACTTTGCATGGCTTTCACACTCAACTGATTGGCGGCCTGGCCAGGGCTTAGGCTAGCAACCTGACTCCAGAGTTCGTGAAGGTGCGGAAATAACCGTCGGAATCGATTCGGCTGTTTCGATAACGAGTCTTCGAGGAAATTAACATCGTCATCGTAACATGGCGATGACTTTATTTGCTTCATGGAAATTTGCCACGGCGATTCATATGTCGCGCCGCTTCCCTGACGAGAAACGTATTTTTTACTGACATCCATCTGGTCCATCAGGAATACACATGCAAAATTTTTCGGCTGCGTTTCCACTTCCCGATATGATCTGTAGGTTTTCAAAAAATCAACCACCTGCCCATTATTTTCAATGGAAAAAACTTGCGCAAATTCCCCTTTAACTTTTTCTTTATAGGATTCGGCGCCATGGGAGAGAATCTCCCTGTCGGACGGCGCCGGAGTGATTTCAAGGGTTTCGATATTGACTAGTCGCCCGCCGTCACGAAGCGGCGCGCATTTCTCAATCGTTTTGCGGTCTATTTCAAAGACTGGCCTATTGCTAATAATGCAGGGTACGGATTTACCCCCAGCAGGTTTGCCGAATATAGTCTCCCAACCATACTTGCCGTGCGGAATCTTGATCGCTAAGAGTGAGAATTTAAAGTCGTCGACGAATTCCCGTATCCTCGAAATTGACTCCCCGTTATTTGGCGACCACGCATGTAGGAAAAGATCGGCGTCGAGGTTGTCGTTCACAACGATGTGGAGATCATCCGTAACATCGGTTAGCGATTCCCGAACCTCAGCAACGTATTCCTCTTCAATGTCTCTTTGCGCCAACATCACATAGGCTACGAATCTGTCGAAATCTACTTTCGTTAGCGATTCTGCTTCGAGTTGTGCCGCATGGTACAACTCCGCATCGCGTGGTGATAGTGCAAAAGCTGCTAGCGCCAAGGAAACGGCGATGAGTAGTAAATGAGTGGAACGTAGAGTAGTCAAAAACTCGTTCATCAACTCATCATACGCTCAATTGTGCCGTACTCGCATACGGTTTCCGACAAGGACTAGCGCCCGTATTTTTGATCCGCCTCACCGTCCACTTGCGACCGTAGATGGCAATCTGTCCGCAGTCAACGCGTTCGTCAGAATACTGGCCCCTCAATGGCCACGCTTAACGGGCACAGGCGTTCGCCGACGGTAGCAAGACCGTTGTTGGAAGCGGGCGCGCGCTGGTGCTCGGTTTTCTGCGCACGCGTACTAAACGGCAGACACAGATCGGGCGGAGACACTCCTCGCAGGACGTAGGCCATGACGGATAAAACGCACTTCGTGATGCGATACACGGCTAGCTTGAAGTGAAAGGTTGCGAGAGACTGAATTATCACTTGCACTTGGGAATCATGTGGAGCAGTTGCCGCTGCGACGATGTGCCTTACTACACCCTGCCCGCTTCCGAATTCTGGAGAGTTTTTTTAGCACTCGAGCGTCACACTTGATCCTGCTGATTCCAGCAACCTTTGACCAACGAATGGAGGACATCATGAGCAAGACGAACACAAGCCCAAAGAAAACTCAGTTGACTACGCCACGTGACGCGTCGCGCGTGCAAGCCGCGAGCGCGAAGACGAACGGCGGCGAGGTTGCCCGTGGCAGCCAAGCCAGCCGTATGCAGGCCGCCGCCGCCCGGAACTTCGGCAAGTCCGGCGGCAAGTAGGAGAACATCATGGCGACCACGCATGAGCACAACAACCGCACCAATCAGCTCAACCCAAACAACCGCGCGTACTGGCAGTCGCGCGGCTACGCTGAGCGTCCATCCGATTGGCGTGACCGTAGTGCCGCCAATGTCGCGTTACCGGTTCGCTGACCCCAATATGCCGGCCAGGCCTGCTCGCCAAACCGCAGGCCGCCGGCAACCAAGCGATCATGATTGGCCCGCCAGAAATGTTCATAATCAGCGCTGCAGTCGATCAGGTTCACACCATCGTCCTCGTGCGCTAACAACGGCGACCACAAATGCGCGCAGACAAGCATCGGCGCGGGCAATCCCGGATAGATGCCCGCGTCGTCAGGCTTGAGGGCATGTGTCCACAGTCGCTCCAACTGGGCCGCTGTGAAGCGGGTGGAGCCGTCGCGCCAACTGTAAACACGGGCGAGGTCTTCGTCGCACCATTCGGAGAATTCCTTAGGCCGCGGGATCCGCGATGGCAGTATCCCGGTGCGGTGCCAGGCGATCAGGACGGCGACAAAGTCGATCAGGCGCGTCATCGCAGGTTCAAGCAGGCGTTGCCGCGCCACCCTTCCTTTGCGCAGCAGGCGTCCGGTTTCTGGCTCGATGTCGATATCCGCCGCGAAGCGTGGCATCACGAGCGGAAACAGCGGACAAGCCTCCATGGCTTCGCCGAAGTAACCTGCGCAGAACTCGACGTCCCAGCAAGACAGCACGTGGAAAGCCAACGCGTCGCCGAGCGGTGTGGCGAATTTTAGTAGCCCCTCCATGTCATTCGCCTGGACAAGCTGCGCATGCAGCACAGCACCATCGGCGCGGTCTGACGGCTCAATGACGAAGCCCAACAGCCAGTCAAGCATGGCACATAGGATCGACTGCGCTGCGTCGAAGTTCGCCACACGGACAGCCGTGTCGAGCCGGTCGCAATCCTGGTCGAAGCGGCTGGCCAGCGCGACCGCCTCCCGGCAGTACGCTCCTTGGACTGGGCTAAAAGCATGGATCAGGTCGGCCGTCGGCAGTGGCATGCCAGCCTGGGCCGAAGGTAGACCAGCGACGATGGCGCGCGCCTCCTCGACCAACCATCCGCCGCGTTCCACCAGTTGATCCACCAGCGCCGCCGTGCTGGCCTTATCAAAGCGTGCGCGTTGCGCCTCATTCGGCTCCCAGTTCGTCTGCAGCCGATCGCGCCAAACGCGATCGGATTCGCCAGTCAGGTCGGAAAGCACGGCGGCGGGCGCGCGATCCCATAGGCGAGCGGCAATGGCGATGGTGAAACGGTTGTACATGCTATTTTCGGCTCGCTACTGGTTCAACGCTAGTAGCGCGACCATTGGGAATGGTGTGGATCCATCAAGCAGGGACATGCGCCAGCTGCGCAGCGACGGCAGCCAGACGCATAAAGCGCGACGGTGGATGGCATCGGACTACTTTACGCATGTCCTTTGTCGGTGCCCACGCCCTCGACGTTGCAAATAATACAGCTTGCGGGCACTCTGTCAGGATTATGACTTAGGGGCCATGCCCAATCAAGCAGGCGAGTTACGCGGCAGGCGCCACCTGACCTTCAGGCGGATCCCCTTCCCAAAACGTGGCCTGCACGCCCCGGTGCTTCCGCCCCTTCTTTTCTGTAGACGACTGCTCGCTGCTGAGCGCCGACGCCACCGCAAACTCCCGCTCGATAACCGCCCTTGTTACCCGCTCCTTGTGTAGCAGGCCTAACAGCTCCTGGATTTTCTCGTCGAGCCTAGCGCTAGCGGCACGCGCGGTGGTTAATTCGTCCTTGAGCTCCTGAACCTGGCAGCCCAGCGCCTGCTTTTGCGCCTCGAGCACAGCCGCAGCCTGCTCCGCACGGACGCATTCGCTGCGTTGCGTCTCGTGCCGGGTTCGGGCGTCACGCAACTCACCCTCAAGTGTTTCCATCGCTTGGGTACGCAGCTGCAGCTTGGCCAGCTCCACGCGTGCTCCTTCGGCTGCCCGGCGCTCTACCGCTGTTTCTTCCCGTGCCCCAGCCAGCTCTTCCAACGCTTGCACGACCCGGCCTTCGACGGTCGCCCTCCCGGACATGGCGCGGGCCAACTGCTCTCGCAGGTCTTCGATAGTGGCGGCCAGCTGTTCGCTGTCCTGGGCCAGGTCGCTCACTTCTTGCATGCAGTTGATGAGCTCCTCGGCAACCTGTCGACGGGCGACATCAGCCTGATGGTCCGCGAAGACCAGTATCGCATGCTGCAGTTCAGGCGGCAGTTGGCGCAGGCTGTCAGGAGATGTGTCCTTCTCGCCCAGGCATTGCTGGAGCAGCTTGCTGATCGTCCCCATACTGCCAACGCCGCCGAGCTTCTCCCGCACGGCCCGGGAAGACGGTCTGTTCCCCTCGGCACGCAATGCCGCCACTGCGGCTTTCACATGTTCAATTGTTACCGACGCCTGACGACCCATGATCTACCTCGCTGTTACGTTATGGATTACGTTATGAATACGTTACTGAGTACGACCTACCAATCCGAGCTTGCCGCGGCGGGATCGGCCCGGCCGCGATTGGGCGTTGGAGACGCTCCGTCGACCGGCCCGGCTTCGACGAGCAGGCGGCTCACGATGGCGGCATGGCGCGTCATCTGTGCAGGCGCTAGGTGCGCGTAGCGACGCACCATCGCTGGCGACTTCCATCCGCCCATCTCCTGGAGGTCGTACAGCGGCGTCCCGTGCTGGATAAGCCAGCTAGCCCAGGTATGCCGCAGGTCGTGCCAGCGGAAGTTCTGGATGCCAGCCCGACGCAGGGCCGCGCGCCACCCTCGGGTATTCACCTGCCTGACCGGTTTGCCGCGATAGGTGAACACGAAGCGCTCGTGCCTGCCGCGCTGGCGCTGCAGCACGGCCAGCGCCACTTCGCTCAGCGAGACATGAAGGTCCTCGCCGCCCTTGGCCTCGTCGCCCATGACCCAGCACGTGCTCTTCTCGAGGTCCACGTGCGACCATTCGAGCCTGGTCACGTTGCCTTGCCGAAGTCCTGTCGCAAGCGCATACACGGTGATATCGCGCTGGTGCTCGGGCAACTCGCCGAGCAGCGCCGAAGCCTGCTCCGGGGTGATCCAGCGCACGCGCCGCTTGGACTCCGGATAGAGCTTGACCTTCGGCACCCGCTCGATCCACTCCCACTCCAGCCACGCCTTACGCAGGATTGCTCGTACCAGCGCCAGGTACCGGTTAGCCGTCGCGCTGCTTGCCTCGGCCCTCTTGCGCTGGCCGATCGCTGCGATCTCGTCGCGCGTGATCGTTGACAGTACGCGGCCACGCAGGAACTGCTGCAGCCAGGCCAGCTTGGCGATGTCGTCGGCGTGCGTGCGCTTATACGAGGTCTCCTGAAGCCACTTGTAGCCGGCGTCATCCCATGTGTAACCTGGTCGCACGCCTAACGCCTGGATGCGCCAGCATTCCGCCTTCAGGCGGTCGTGGAGTTCCTGCGCTTCGGCTTTATCGCGTGTTTGAGTAGAGCGTCTAACTCGCTCTCCTGCCGGCGTGGCGAAGTCGATCCACCAGGTGTTGCGGCGTTTGTAGAGTGCCATTGCTTCCGATTCCTTTCGACTACCGGCAGCGCCGGCTGGGGTGCCCGGTACTGCCCGCGTATCCATGTCGCCAAATCCTCTTCGATGAACACCCACGACTTGCCGGGCTTTGCTCCCGGCAACTGGCCGAGCCTGGCGCGCCGGCGCACTTCCTCGGGATGCATCTTGAGGAAGGCGGCGGCCTGCTGGAGATCCAGGGTGTGCATGGTCATGGGAGCTAGCGGCCCAGGTAAATGGCAGTGATTTGTTCCCTAAAATGGCCTAGCTCGCCGGATATGCAAAGGCGTGCCTCCCGGTCACGCGCTTTCTGTTCTGGGGTTAGCTGCTGCTTCGACGTTGGGCCACCTTGCGCAGGGCACTTCCATCCGGTGAGTGCCTCATACCTTGCCTGCGCGTACTGGTGGCGTAATGCATGCACGCCGCGGATACCCGCTTTCTGGCATTGCGCCTTGAAGCGGTTTAACTGGTCGACGTAGCGCATCGTGGGTGGGATGAGGCTCGCCCCCTTGGCAACTGCCTTGGCCATCTCGAGTGCCGCACGCTGGTCGGCTGTTGTGATCGGGATCTCTCTGTACTTGCCACCCTTTGTCCAGGAGTCTTTGAGGCGTAACCTATCTCCCATGTCAGCCCATTCTGGGTGTAGCTTGATTGCTTCTTCTCTCCTCAAGCCCAGCTCGATTGCCAACCGTATGGAAGCCTTTGTGTATTCATCGGTCAGGCGTGCAAACTGCTCCGGCGGCAGCAGTCTGGCCTTCGATAGGTTGGTAACATATATGCGATCGTCGATACCGTATTCGCGATTGGTAGGTTTGACGACGTTTTTTTTCCCAATATACTCTGCCCACTGACGCATACAGACCATCAGGTTTTTGATGCTGCCAACCGCGTATTCTTCATCTTTCCAATAATCGACGAAAGCCTCGACATGCTTGGGCTTCAGCCCGCGAATGCCCAGGTTTCTAAAACCGGTTGCCACGGCCGTGTTGGCAATAACAGAGAATAGGTGCCACTTTGAATCTCGCGTAGAAAAAGAACCACTGACCATTCGGCAATACATCGTTTTTATTTCGTATCTTAAATCGTGCATGACTCCAACTCCTTTTAAATATAACGATTTAAATCGTTTAAACCGTTTAACTCTTTTTACGTGGTGTAGGCTTAGGTAAGTGTTAGTAGCCGCCCCTGGCGCCGCAGCGACAGGAGATACTTTGGAGGCCTCGGGGCACCACCCCCGTGTTTGCGATTTTGTTACTACTGCCCCGCGACGCAGCCGCGTATGAGCTCCGGTGCGGCCCTTAAGGAACTGCCACACTGGTTGAGGCCTATAACCCGAGGCCTGGACGGAATGCATCGATATGCACGTTTTGGTTTTTGAAGCGATCGAACCAATTCACCCGGGGTTCGTGTTCGGGGTGCATGTGAGTGCACGTATAAGCCCGTAGATCGGGCGAAGTGAAGGTCAGCATTTGTTGCAGTAGTTGCAATTTTAATTTTCGTCACAGACTCCCGTTACTGCCGCCCCCGCGTACGCGCCAGAGTGAAAACGCCCTGGAAAAATGCGTCGTCACTGTCAGAGATTTTCAAGAAAGAAAATTATTTCTGCGTGACAAGGAGAAGAATTAACGGTGTGGTCTTTGCGTGAGTACGATCACAAAGCAACGGCATTGATTGCGAACACGTAGAGAAAGCGGGAGCGCTAGTGGACCGATTAACGGGCACCTGTGGCGACTACTGCCTAACGCAGACTGTTCGCTGGGACAGGCACTACCAACGCTGGGAGGCGCTGACAAGTGCGCATGCGGGGATGCAGAACGCATCCCAGGACTAATGGCGAACGACAAGTGGCACGATGCACCATGGGACGGTTTTAAACCGTACCGAGGCAATCGTTGCCAATTACCGCTGCTGCTTGATAACTAGAAGGAAGACTAAAGGATTGAAGGGCTTTACAGCCCGGCCTGATTAGACAGGCCTACAGGGGATACTCGCATTTGGCCTTGTAGCCAGGTCAGCCAGCTTTTCCTTTTTGCACCTATAGGTTAAGGCCTAGCTCGCTTTACTTCTCTGACCGTGCGCAATGAGGGTTGCGAAGGTCACGCACAAGGTTGGCAAAATGCCGCAACTCCGTCTTGAGCTTTGCCTTCTCGTGTTCCACTTCTTCCGCACTAATAAGACCATGACGGACTGTCACGTCTAGCATCTTCATCATTTGATCAAACGCGCCGATAAGCTGGAGATAGCGCTTACCGTAGCTTGAGAAGACCTTGACCTGCAGCACGAGCGGAGTCATGTGGTAATTCTCGAGGTTCGTGATGCCGGCGCCGACCAGCCTGCGCTCGGTTCGCTCGGCCGCATCGTTCAAAATGTCTTCCGCTTTCTCGAGCTGGCTGCGAATCCGTTCCTCGGCCTCTGCGAGCGTGCCACTGGACAACCCGAAACCGCCACGCACCAGTACGTGATGCAAGTTGACCTGCATGAGGTCGAAGCGACGCTTGAATGCATGCTGCGCCTCGATACTGCACAGCTCTGTAGGCACAACGCGGTGTGCCGACTCGATCTGGCTGAGGTCGACCCGGCCGACACGCTGCCGTGGGCGGTCGTGGCCCGGATCGGATCCGGCTTCGGCTTCGTCTGACGTATTTTTCGGGAAGTTGGGCATGGCTGTCCTTTTAGATAGCTGTTTTAATCCTGCCACTAGTGTCCAGCCAGAACCATATCGTTGATGCTGATTTCCAGCCAAGCTTGTCTTCCGTCAAAGCTCGCCACGTGGATTTCTTACCCCCTGCGCTGCGGCGCCTCAGTGTGGCTCATCGTCCAGCCGGTGAACCACTTGTTTCTTCTCGGTAGGAGGCTGTTCGTCCACCCGGCAGCCAAAGGCCTCGAACGCTGGATGAACAAGCAATGTTCGCCATTGCTCCGACTCAGTGCCTGGCTGACTCATCTGGCTAGATTGTTTCCATACGAGCGCTGGCGGCTCGCCGAACACCAACGCGGCAATGCAAACTCGCAGCTGTTTCGATCCTGAACCAGCATATGCAGCCGCCTTCGTTGGTTTACTTACAGTCGCTTCAGGAAATACGGCAGCGACCAGTTCTCCCAGTTGGTCAAGCCGGCCTTCCAGCTCCATTTTTTGCAGCTCTACTTTGACCTGGCGATTATGTGCCAGGGCGGCGGCACGATTTTGTGCAGCGGTAGCGGCCCGAACCTGCTTCTGTTGCTGCTGTGCTTGTGTAGCAGCCTTTGCCTCCCTGTACCGGGCGTTGGCTACGGCGATCCTATGGGCTTCAGCATCCCGAAACGGTTGTCGCCACTCGTCCATTGCACATCCAATGTAGTGTTGAGCCGCGATAAACATCCCGCGCCGTGAGCCAATTTGTGCAATCTTCTCCACCTGCTTACTGGATAGCCATCCACGATCTCTCCACTGGGAAAAAACCGACTTCATGAAGATCAGGTCCTGTTGGAACTCGCGCCTGCCGGGAGGAATGAGCTCCAGTAATTGGAGCATCACAGGACCAGCGTTTGCGCTTGCTTCTGCGTTCCGTTCGCCGTCGAGCCTGTGGCGCCTGGTGAACAGATCACTAGGTAGGTCAACATTGCTTAGTAGCTCAGTAGCGAACGCAGGGATCATCAGCCATTCAACACATCGGGGCTCGAGCGCCCGTCGCAACATTCCCTCACGGAGAGCAGTATCAACGATCCTGCGCACGACGACGAAAGTGCCCGCTGTTAAGCGGTCGGAGAGCAACGATGACAGGAATGTCGCCAGCTCCTGTGCGGTGAATCGCTTATCAGCGAACTGCACGAGCGCTAACGCCAGTGCCTCATCGCTGGTCAATTCGCTAACTTTAGTAAAAGACATATAGGAAAATGCGGGAACGTGAAACCTGCTCTTGAGACAATGAGTTCGTGCCGGGTGAAGGGTTACCTGGACATCAGCCCATATCCTTTTCGGCCACCAACCAGGGTTTCACACTGCTGGCTGCGGAAATCTGCTCCCGCGTATAAGAGGTGGGATTATTGTTCTGGTAGCAGCCGAGGCAGGTCTTCTTCCAACGTTCATTAATCGGGCGTGCAAAATACCCGCCGCATCTTGGACATAGCGCCGTGCCCGGCAATTCAAAGTCAGTAATCGACTCCAGCCAAAATTTCGAGAATCCAGCGGGACAGTGTTCCCTGATATGCTCGACAGACCGACGTTGGGTTTCGGCCATGGCGAGCCAGGCAAGACCGCTAGTGTCTTTCAGGTGCCACGGCATAAACCAGCTGTTTATGGCCGAAGTAAATATGGGCTCGTAACTTGCCTCCTCAAGCCTTTGAAACAGGCGCCCTATTCGTTCAAGCTCCTCGTCCTTTCGGTAGATTCGAAACGTACGATCATCGATCCCTTTCCAGACGTGCGCGCGGAAAAACGGCTCTTGGGCATTTGAATCGAGCTTAATCGTCAGCCGCCCGTAGGAGTCCCCGGAAGATGGCAGTATCTTCGCCATCTGGACCTCGGCACCGATACAGTGATCGGCTTCAGGAGAACGCCAGCGAGCCCTGCTGCCGACAGCGAAGGTTTTCGTTCTCGGTCCGGCAGGGTCAGCCAGGTAACTTGCGGACATGCTCATGCATTCAGTTATCGATGCCCACTCCCAGTCGCCCGAGATACACGCGAGCGACCAGTCCCGGACACCCTCGAAGATGATGACGTACTGGTTGTCATTTGCTCCAGACTCGTCCGGCCTGATTACATGGATCGCTTCGGTATCCTCGACAAGGCATGTGTATTCGATGAGAGGCATTACTTTCCTTCGTTTTTCATCGGAGATGATGTTGATTTTTAGATATGACCATGAACAACCCGACATAGTTAGCTACGCCCTTGCGCGTAAGTAAGCAAGAACAGTTGCCCTTCATGAACCCTATAGATTGTAGCCCAATAGTGTTCATTGTGAGTAGATCGTGTCTTTCTGTTAGGACACGAAATGACAATACGCGAACGCTTTGGACGGGGTCTTCAATATGCACGGAGACAACTTGAGGTGACACAGGAGGACTTTTCCACTGTCTCCAGCAGGACCTACCTAAGCAGCCTTGAACGAGGCCTCAAGTCGCCTACGATAGACAAGCTCGAGCAACTCGCTTCCGTCCTGGGAGTCCACCCGGTCGCCCTGCTTGCGATGGCATACATTTCTGATCAGGGCGAGGACGAGCAGAAACTCCTCGACCAGGTCCGTTCGGACCTGCGTGCAATGACCGGTCGTCAATAAACCGCAGCGAAGACTGAACGTCACCCAGTTTTTGCTGCATCCTCCTGAGCTTCCACAGGAATTTCATCAAAGCTCTCCTCGACGAACCATCGGATGGGGTACGCTTTCAGTTGGCAGGCGTCGCAAGTGACACGACAGGAGCAAACCATGTCACTTTATAAACGCGACGACATTTGGTGGATCGACTTCACCACCGCGTCGGGGGAACGAGTCAGGCGGTCCACCGATACCAGTAACAAGCTGGAGGCACAGGAGCTTCACGACCGGCTTAAGGCAGACTCATGGCGCGTGGAACGGTTGGGAGAACGGCGGCAGTACACATGGGATGACGCAGCAGCCAAATGGCTGGAAGAGACATCGCACAAGCGCACGCACCACGACGACGTACTCAAGCTGCGCTGGTTGAAGCAGTACCTGGGAGGAAAATTGTTGACGAGTGTGTCAAGAGACGTCGTGGCGGCGATCGGCGCGCGCAAGCGCTCCCAAGCCAGTGCCGCGACGGCCAACCGCCACCTGGCTATCATCCGCGCGATCCTGCGCAGGGCATGCGACGAGTGGGAATGGATCGAGAAGGCGCCGAAAGTGAAGCTGTACAAGGAACCCAAGCGGCGGGTGCGCTGGATAACTCCGGACCAGGCCAGGAGGCTCCTCGCAGAGTTGCAGGACCACCAGCGCGACATGGTGCTGTTTGCACTTGCGACTGGACTCAGGCAGGGCAACGTGACCGGCCTGCGATGGTCGCAGGTGGACCTCGCACGCAGGACGGCGTGGGTGCACGGCGAAGACGCGAAGAACGGCGACGATCTGCACGTGTCGCTCAACGACTTGGCCGTCGACGTCCTGCAGCGCCAGATCGGCAGAAATCCGGATTATGTCTTCACTTATCAGGGAAAACCGATCCGCTGGCCCAACACCCGCGGCTGGAGGGCCGCCCTCGTACGTGCCGGGATCGAGAACTTCCGCTGGCACGATCTGCGCCACACCTGGGCCAGTTGGTTGGTCCAACACGGTACGCCGCTGTACGACCTTCAGGAAATGGGCGGCTGGAAGTCGGCCGAGATGGTGCGTCGGTATGCCCACCTGGCGCCGGCCCAGATGGCGCGGAACGCGGCCGTGATTGATACCCTGCTGCACGTCACAACTACGTCACAGTGCCATTTTCAGGGCGAACAAAAACGGGATTACGGAACACCGTAACCCCTTGATTTTGCAATGCAATTGTTGGTAGGCCTCCCGTGAGTCGAACACGGCACCAACGGATTATGAGTCCGCTGCTCTAACCAAGCATGAGCTAGAGGCCCAGAAATCGGAACAAATGGCTGAAAAAAACTTCTCGCCGCCTGCTCAACGGTTCGATACCGTGAAGCAGAGTGGCGAGAGGATATTGCTTTTACAGCGGGTACGTCAAGGCTCAGCTACAACAATCAGCTGCTACCCTCCAGGAAGCTCTTCAGCTTGTCCGAGCGCGACGGGTGCCGCAGCTTGCGCAGGGCCTTCGCTTCGATCTGGCGGATGCGCTCGCGGGTGACGTCGAACTGCTTGCCAACCTCTTCCAGCGTGTGGTCGGTGGACATCTCGATGCCGAAACGCATGCGCAGCACCTTCGCTTCGCGTGGGGTCAGCGAGTCCAGCACATCCTTGACCACGCCGCGCATCGAGGCGTGCAGGGCCGCATCCGAGGGCGCCAGCGTGTTGTTGTCTTCGATGAAGTCGCCCAGGTGCGAATCGTCGTCGTCGCCGATCGGCGTTTCCATCGAGATCGGCTCTTTCGCGATCTTCATGATCTTCCGGATTTTGTCTTCCGGCATTTCCATCTTGATCGCGAGGGTGGCCGGATCCGGCTCGGCGCCCGTCTCTTGCAGGATCTGGCGCGAGATGCGGTTCATCTTGTTGATGGTCTCGATCATGTGCACCGGAATACGGATGGTGCGCGCCTGGTCGGCGATCGAGCGGGTG
>Ga0209023_10000563_pt1 | contig 55936 bp, 56 predicted proteins | sample LakOneMetagenome_FD_187468 | JGI IMG/M metagenome (GOLD analysis project Ga0209023, IMG submission 187468) | Freshwater and sediment microbial communities from Lake Erie, Canada (SPAdes) (version 2) | ecosystem: Environmental > Aquatic > Freshwater > Lentic | place: Lake Erie, Canada... | reverse complement strand
ACCAAACGACGCCACTCCCGCTGCCGCCATTCCAGCCCCGCGGCCTACGAAAGGACACTGACAACCGCTACGCTGCCCGAAGCCGCTTAACCAGAAATCCCGTGTCCACTACGCGGGGGCAAGGCCCGCCACGCCACCCATGCACCAAATTCATAACATCCCCGATTCGATGTCGTTCATCGATGCGGCAGCCTTCGCCCTGACTGCGGGGACCGCCGGCCACGCGCTCCTGCAGCGCGCCCGCCTGCAGGCCGGCGAAACGGTACTCATCACCGGCGCCGCTGGAGGCTGCGGAAGTGCGGCTATACAGATCGCCAAAGCCGCTGGCGCGCAGGTCATCGCGGTGGCCGGAGGCACGCAGAAGGCCACGCTGGCGGCAAGACTCGGAGCGGACTTCGTCATCGATCACCTGACTCTTGAGGGTGAACGTGCGCTTTCCACGCACGTCGCCGAATTGACCGACGGCCGAGGTGTCGATGCTGTCTTCGATAATGTCGGTACGGCGGTGCGCGAGCTCATTCGCTGTCTCTCGTGGAACGGCCGGCTGCTCGTTGTGGGTTTCGCCGGCGGCGAGATACCGGTGTTGCCCCTCAACGTGACCATCCTGAAGTCAATCTCGGTGATCGGCATCGCTTACGGTGCTTCGGCGATCGTCAATCCGTCCGCCAACCGCGCACTACTCCAGCAGCTTTTCGATTGGCACGCCACCGGCACGCTCAGGCCTCATATCAGCACCGTGGTGGGACCAGCCGAAGCGGTCGACGCCATCCGGACTCTGCACGATCGGACTGCGCTGGGCAAAGTGGTCGTGGCGTTCACGCCGTCACCGACGCGCGGCTAGCGCGGGGTATAACCCGACGGCAGCAGCACGCTCTTGGCCTGGGTGTAGGCCTCGACACCTTCTGGTCCGTTCTCGCGACCGATACCGGAGTTCTTGTAGCCGCCGAAGGGTGCGCCCGGATCGACGGCATACATGTTGACTGCGTATGTCCCGGTGCGGATCTGCGATGCGACCTCGATGGCCTTGTCGTTGTCGGTGGTCCACACGGATCCGGCCAACCCGTAGGCAGAGTCGTTGGCGATCCGAACCGCGTCGTCCTCGGTGTCGTAGGGAATCACCGCGAGCACCGGTCCGAAGATCTCCTCCTGCGCGATGGTCATCGAGTTGTCGACGTCGGCGAACAGCGTCGGTTCGACGTACCAGCCGCTGTCGAGGCCCTCGGGCCGGCCGCCGCCGGTGACGATCCGGGCGCCTTCCTCGACACCCTTCTTGATGTAGCGCTCGACGCGTTCACGCTGCTTCTCACTGATCAACGGCCCGATCATCGCGGCGGCGTCATCGGGCAGACCAATCGGTGTACTGCGCACGGCTGCCGCGAGTTTCTCGACGATCTCGTCATAGCGCGACCGTGGCGCCAGGATGCGGGTCTGGCCCACGCAGGCCTGACCGCTGTTCATCAACCCGGAGAACACCAGCATCGGCATGGTCGAATCGAGGTCGGCGTCTTCGAGGATGATCGCGGCCGACTTGCCCCCGAGTTCGAGGGTGCAGGGCTTGAGCTTCTCGGCGGCGATCTTGGCGATCTCTTTGCCGACCGCCGAACTGCCGGTGAAGGTGAACTTGTCGACCTCGGGGTTCGCTGTGAGCGCACGCCCGGTTTCCACTCCACCCGGAACGATCGACAGCACACCCTCGGGTAGGCCGGCTTCGGCGAATGCCTCGGCCATGACGAACACCGAGAGAGGCGTCTCGGCAGCGGGTTTGAGAACCACCGTGCACCCGGCAAGCAATGCAGGTCCAATCTTGTTGGCAGCCAAGAAGAACGGCACATTCCACGCGGTGATGGCGCCAACGACACCGATCGGTTCACGCACGACCATGGTCTGACCGTAGACACCGTCGCGAAACTCCCGCCACGCGACCTTGTCAGCTGCGCCCGCATAGAACCTCAGGGTTGCGATCGCGGAACCGTACTGCATCGCCTCGACGATCATGGGCGGCTGACCGGTCTCCGCGGCAAGCAGATTTCTCAGCTCGTCGGCGCGCGCCTCGAGCACCTCGACCGCTCGGGCGATCACCGCTGCTCGCTCCGCAGGCGCCGTGGAAGGCCAAGGTCCCTCGTCGAAGGCTTTGCGTGCTGCTGTGCAAGCCAGTTCGACGTCCGCGGGGGCCGCAAGAGGAACCGTGCCGATCGGAGCACCGGTCGCCGGAGAGTGAACCGTGATGGTCTCCGACGTCGAAGGCTGGACCCAGCGGCCACCGATGAACAGTCGATCCCAGTGTGTATTCAGCGGCGAGGTGGATGTCATGTGTCCCTCTACGTGGTGAGCCAAGTGAGTTTATGCACAGCGGCCTTGCTACCAGTCAGCCTCTGTGAATCGGATTATCCCCCGGATGTTCTTGCCGTCGAGCATGTCTTGGTAGCCCTGGTTGATTTCCTCGAGACAGTAAGTATTGGTGATCATCTCGTCGATCTTGAGTTGACCGGACTTGTACAGCGCCACGAGTCGTGGGGTCTCGGTTCTCGGATCGCTGCCACCAAAGATGTTCCCTTTGAGCGTCTTCTGCAGCATGGCCAGCAAGAACAGGTTCAACTTGACGTCGACGTCGGTCAAGGATCCCATTCCCGTGACGACAACGGTGCCCGTCTTGGCGGTCAGAATCATCGCTTCTTCTATGTACTCCCCCCGCATCTCGCCGACGGCGAGAATGACTTTGTGGGCCATCACTCCGCCGGTGATTTCCAGAAGGGGTTCGATCGCCGACGACATCGACTCGAAGGTTCGGGTGGCGCCGAATCTGAGCGCTTGCTCCCGCTTGAACGGGACAGGATCCACGCCGATGATCTCCCGGGCGCCTGACACCACAGCGCCTTGCAGAGCACTCATCCCGATACCGCCGAGCCCAACGACGACAGCTGTTTCGCCCGCGCGTATTTCGGCGATGTGGGTTGCAGAACCGAACCCGGTGGGTACCGCGCAACCCATGATGGCGGCCGACTCGAACGGGACACTCGGATCGATCTTGATGACCGAGTCCTGGTGCACCGTCATGTACGGCGCGAACGTACCCAGCAGACTGAACGGCGACACCTCGAGGCCACGAGAATGGACACGGGCAGATCCGTCCGCGAGTGCCCTTCCTGTGAACAGCACCGCGCCTCGATCACACAACGCTCCGTGGCCGGTCATACAGGACTGACACGTCCGGCAGGACGGGATGAACGTCACGATCACGTGGTCGCCTTCGGCCAGCGCCGTCACGCCGCTACCAACCTTGGTGATCACACCTGCGCCCTCGTGCCCGCCGAGCGCGGGCAACACGATCGGGTTCGACCCGGTCATCATGTGGTAGTCCGAGTGACACATCCCAGCGGCATGCAACTGGATCTGTACTTCGCCTGCAACGGGGTCTCCCACGTCGATCTCGTCGACCGTGAACCCTTCGTTCAGTGCGAGAACCAACGCGCCCTTGGTTTTCACGGGCCGAGTCCCTTCCTTGCGTCGATATCGCCGACAGTGACTGAGCGCCACATAAGAATCATCCGCCGCAGTGCATCACGCCATAATTACACCGTAATCTGGGGAACGCAAGTACTCTGCACACTGCGCCGAGACCGGGCCGCGCGAAGGCTGTCCGGCGATTACACTGTGATCACCCGCGACCGGACCGGGCGAAATGAGGCGAACACGTGGCCAGCGAACTTTCCCTCGGTGCGGATGAGATCGTCGCAGCTGCAGTCGAGATTCTTCGCGAAAAGGGGCTGGACGCGATCTCCATGCGTAGCGTCGCAACTCGCCTGGGGGTGACCCCGCCGCCGGTCTATTCGCGAATCGGCAACAAGGATGCCTTGCTGGCAGCCGTGGCGGACCACTTACTCCGGGATCTCGCCCCGCCGCTTGCCCCCGACGAGCAGTGGCCGGACTATGCGGCCAAGTGGACCCATCACTTGCGCGCACGACTAACCGAGGCCTTCGACAGCCGCCTCTTCCTCGAGGTCAAGAAGCCCGCTTATTTCGAGGCCTCCCGCCCGCTGATCGAATGCATGCGTCGAGACGGCATGTCGAAGGAGATGGCTGTCCGTGCCTGCCGGCTATTGATGTGGGCGACAGTGGGTTTCGTGGCAATGGGGCACCAATCTACGCCGGGCAACACCCGTCGCCGTCGATCCGGGTTACCCGGGGGAGATCCGGACGGAGTCAGTCCGGCCGAAGTCGACGATCTCTTCGCGCTGCAGATGCGGCTACTCATCGTGGGCCTCCGCGACGAAGCGGCCGCGGATCGAAGTTCCTGACTTGGCCCGCTTCCGGACCCGTTTCGCGGATTTGGAGTCGGACAAGGGCCTGCGATCGGGTGGGCAGTTATGACGCCCTGTCCCACCCCCCCTGGGCCGTGACGTCTTGGGCACGACGGCGGCCGGTGACAGACGGACGTCAACGGCGCAACGCGGCCAGCTCTGATCGGGACCGCACACCCAGCTTGGCATCGACGCGGGTGAGATGGTATAGCACCGTTTTCGTGGACACGTGGAGCTCGGCGGCCACCTCACGATTCGAAAGCCCTTGGGCGACAAGCTTTGAGACCGCCTCTTCCCGCGGTGTCAGGCCCACATCGTCACGGGATCTGCGGACCTGGTGCAGGCCACCGGCCTTGAGCTCGCGATCGCAGCGGGCGACGTAGGCGTGGGCGCCCAAAGAGAGTTAGATCTCACGGGCTGTGCTGATCACCTCATCGGCCTGTCGTCGCTTACCTGCGCGCCGCAGCGTCTGTCCGAAAGCGAAGTTGTCCCGCGCGATGTCATAACGCAGCGGTAGCCCGTTCAGCAACTCCAGAGATGCTTCGAAGGAATGTCGCGCGGCATGAATGTCACCGAGCGCGCCGTGCAGGCGGCCACGGGCGTAGCCGAGACGGGCCTGCGCCGACCGGTGGCCGCGAGCTCGGGCGCGCGGTTCATGCGGCTGCAGGAACGCATCCGACGGCGTCCACCTGCCCGTCCAGGACGAGCGCGTTGCGCAGCAGGTCAGGCCACGGCCAGTACCCCGGCTCCTGCAGCGACGTGCCGCCGGCAATCCGGACGAGCGGCTCTGCGAGCCGGCGAACTTTCGCGGAATCCGCCTCTTCTTCGGCGATCTGGCCTGCGCCAGCACAGTCGGATCGCCATCATCTCGTAATCACCGGCGCCGTCCCGCCCAGCGCGCACGGCTGATGCCGCCGATGCCCAGTCACCGCGCAAGCCACGATCTGGGCCGCAGTCCACTCCAACAGCGGTGTCGTCACGACGATTCCGCTGGTCTCGGCGAGGGCACGGCCCTGCTCGACCGTGTTCATCGCCCGGTCCCGACCGGGTGAAGTCTGTTTGTCGAGTTGCCACAAATATGGAGTAATCGAATATGCAAAGTTACCAGTAAACCACTGCATATTATATTGTTGCGCAACGCTTTTCGGCTCCGGACAGCCGAGTAGCGTCCTCCCTACTGGTGATGAGGATGGGTGACCGGCCGGAGCTCAAGTCGCGGGATTCCCGCGAAGTCGGCTGGATTACATGTGTAGAGCGGCAACGCATGCGCGATCGCGCTCGCCGCGATGAGTGCGTCATACGCGCGCGCCGCGGGCTTACGCCCCGATGCGCGCAGTGCCGCCGCGACGGCGCCAAATGCCCGCGCACAATCACCATCGAACGGAAGAACATCAAAGTCCGCCTCGGCCTGCTGCAGGTGCTGCTGACGGGCACTGCGCTCGGTATCGTCGCGCGCTACGTGCGGACCCACGGAAAGCTCGGCGAGCGTTATCGCGCTAATAACCGATTCATCGGGAAGCTCGGCTGGGTCGGATATCTGGCCGAGGAGGATCACCGTCGAGGTGTCCAGCATCCCCTGGCTCGAAGATTCTGTCACAGCGACGGGTCGATCAGATTGTCGATGTCGCGCCGGAGCGCATCTGGGCTCACCTGCGGAAAATTCTTGCGGCGACGAATGAGTTCGGCTGGGCCGGCGCTGGATCGGGGCAGGGGGCGGAGCTCAGCCACCGGCGCACCGTCGCGAGTGACGACGATGCGTTCGCCGTGCTCAACGCGGCGCAGGACTTCTCCCCCGTTGTTCCGAAGGTCGCGCACCGTCACCGTGTCCATGGGAGCAAGTGTATCACCGGTGAGACGGTGGTGCGAGTTGCGTAGCTGCCCAACCCGCGCCTCGAATATGCAGGAATCGAATATGCAGGGTTACCAGTATCGTTTTCTTCCCCGTATTTGGCTGGGGTCCAACGGTTCTCACCTATCGCGCGAGGCCAAGAAATGCCATCATCGCTCGCTCGACCTCCACGACTTGCTCCGCTGTCAGCCGACCAACTCGGGCGTGGAACGCAGGGTGAGCGTGGTGTTCAGTGCGCCGTTACTTCGGCGATGGCGGTGCGGGTTGAGGATTCATCGACGATGGCCGCCCAGTCAGATTTGAGGCCGGACAGCAAGACTGCTGAACCATTCGAACAGGACCGCGCGCACGGATACCAATAGTTGGTATCATGGATTCTGTGGGGAAGAACACCTCGTTCAGCCTGGACGAGCATTTCAGCGCATTCATCGAAGACGAGGTCGCCTCGGGCCGGTATCGCTCCGCGAGCGACGTCGTACGCGCCGCGCTGCGTTTGCTCGAAGACCGCGAGACGCGCTTGGACGCCCTGCGGCAGGCACTGATCGCCGGCGAAAATTCCGGCGCATCGACACCGTTCGATTTCGATGAGTTCGTGTCGCGGAAGCGCGCGACAGGGCCGCACGGAGGATGAGCCGGTATGTCCTGGCCCCTGCCGCCCAGGCCGACCTGGACCAGATCTGGGACTACACCTGCCAGCGGTGGAGCGCCGACCAGGCCGAGGCGTACGTGCGCGAGATCCAGCGGGCCATCGAGCGTGTGGCCGACAACCCGCGGATCGGACGGTCTTGCGAAGAGGTTCGCACCGAATATCGCCGCCACGCCGTTGGATCACACACGCTCTACTACCGACTTGGCGGCGCCGGCGACCACCTGCTCGTCGATGTGGTCCGCATCCTGCACAAACTGATGGATGTCGATCGGCACCTCGACTGACCGACCTTTGGGCGTGGTCAGCGCGAAGCGCATCCGCGCCTCGTCGCGGTAGCGGTCGAACTGGCTGCGCAGCGATGTCAGCGCCTCGCGTTGAGCGTCTGCTGTGCGTTCAGCCGCTAGCGCCGCAAGACTCGGCCGAGGGTCCGCAAAGATGTCTGACGTGCCGACTACTATTTCGGCGGCGCACCCACACCTGGCCGAACAGACCGCCGCCAACGAGGCCGTGTGCTGGGTCCGCCCCTCCCCTGTCTCGATGGAAAGGATGAGCTGTGAGTTACACCGCGGCCGACATCACCGATCTCGACGATGTCCAGCACACCCGCCTGCGGCCGGCGGTGAACCTCGGACTGGACGTACTCAACACCGCGCTGCGCGAGATCGTCGACAACGCGATCGAGGAAGTCGCCGAACCCGGCCACGGCGGGTCCACCGTGACGATCACGTTGCACGCCGACGGATCGGTCAGCGTCGCCGACGACGGCCGTGGCCTGCCGGTCGACTCCGACCCGGTGACCGGTAAGAACGGGATCGTGAAGACGTTGGGTACCGCGCGGGCCGGCGGCAAGTTCTCGGCACACACCGATGCCGCCAGCACCGGCGCCGGCCTGAACGGAATCGGCGCTGCCGCAGCAGTTTTCATCTCTGCACGGACCGATGTCACGGTGCGCCGGGCGGGCAAGACCTACCTGCAGAGTTTCGGCGGCGGCTACCCGGGCGAGTTCGACGGCAAGGATTTCGACCCAGCCGCCCCCTTCACCCGTGACGACGCGCAGAAATTGCGCGGCGCGAGCAACCGGAAGCCCGACGCCCACGGCACCACGGTGCGGATCCTGTTCGACACGGCCGTCGTGCCGGACTCCAGCGTAGACATCAACGAGGTGCTGCTGCGCGCGCATGCGGCGGCCCGCATGTCCCCCGGCGTGCACCTGGTGGTGATCGATGACGGCTGGCCGGGCGAGGAGATCCGGCCGGAGCTGCTCGAAGCGTTCCACGGCCCGTGGGGCACCGACACCCTGCTCGACCTGATGTGCAGCGCCGCAGGCACCCCTGCTCCCGGCGTCCGCGCCGTCGTGGAGGGCCGCGGCGAGTACACCACCGGCCGCGGCCCGACCCCATTCCGGTGGTCGTTGACGGCCGGCCCCGCCGAGCCAGCCACAGTGGCCGCGTTCTGCAATACCGTGCGCACCCCCGGCGGCGGATCGCATTTGACCGCCGCTGCGAAGGGGCTCTCCGAAGCACTGGCCGATCGGGCTTCCCGAATCCGCGACCTGGGCCTGGCCAAGGGCGAGGACGGCCCGGAGGCGCAAGACTTCGCGGCGGTCACCGCGCTGGCCGTCGACACGCGTGCGCCCGATGTTTCCTGGGACTCCCAGGCCAAGACCGCCGTTTCCTCGCGGTCCTTGAACGTGGCGATGGCTCCCGAGGTCGCGCGCAGTGTCACCATCTGGGCCGCCAACCCCGGCAATGCCGAAGCGGTGTCGCTGTGGACCACGCTGGCATTGGAGGCGGCCAGGGCGCGGCGCAGTGCCGAGGGTGCCAAAGCCCGCTCCCGGGCGGCGTCGAAAGCCAAAGGGCTGGGCACGAATCTGTCGCTGCCGCCCAAGCTGCTGCCCAGCCGGGAAAGCGGTCGAGGGTCGGGCGCCGAGTTGTTCCTGTGCGAGGGCGATTCCGCTCTGGGCACTATCAAGGCGGCCCGCGACGCCACCTTCCAGGCTGCCTTCCCGCTGAAGGGCAAGCCGCCCAACGTCTACGGGTTCACCGTGAGCAAGGCCCGCTCCAAGGATGAGTTCGATTCGATCGAACGAATCCTGGGCTGCGGAGTGCGAGACAACTGCGACCCGGAGTCCTGCCGGTACGACCGGATCTTGTTCGCGTCCGACGCCGACCCCGACGGCGGCAATATCAACTCCAGCCTCATCTCGATGTTCCTCGATTTCTACCGGCCGCTGGTCAAGGCCGGGATGGTGTACGTGACACTGCCGCCACTGTTCGTGGTCAAGGACGGTCAGCAGCGGGTCTACTGCCAGGACGAATCCGAACGCGATGCCGCGGTGACGCAGATGAAGGCCACCTCCAAACGCAAGGTGGAGGTCCAGCGGAACAAGGGTCTCGGCGAGATGGATGCCGAAGACTTCTGGAACACCGTACTGGATCCGCAGCGGCGCACAGTGATTCGAGTTCATCTCGATGATGGCGACCCGAAGCTGCACCACACCCTATTCGGTGGGCCGCCCGAGGGCCGGCGCACCTGGATGGCCGACGTCGCGTCCCGCGTCGACATCTCTGCCCTCGATCTGGACTAGAAAGACTGGGAAGAATCACCTGTGACCGCCACCCTGGACGCTGCCGAGCAGAACCCCGACCTGGTCCTCGACCAGAGCGCTGATGACTACTGGAACCACTATCAGCTGACCTTCGCGCTCTACAGCGTCAGCGACCGCGCCATCCCATCCGCGTTCGACGGGCTCAAGCCCGGCCAACGACGGCTGCTCTATCAAATGTATGACTCCAGGCTGCTGCCCGGGAACAAGCCGCAGAAGTCCTCGAAGGTCTGCTCGGCGGTCACCGGCAACCTGCACCCGCACGGCGGCGCGTCGATGTACGGCGCAGCGGCGCTGATGGCCGCTGAGTTCCAGCGGGTGAAAGTCATTGACGGACAAGGCGCTTTCCCTCGCATCCAGGGTGACATCCCCGCCGCCGACCGCTACACCGAAATGCGGTTGTCCGCACCCGGCGCGGCGCTGACCGCTGAGCTCGCCGATCACGCGGTGCCCATGGTGTCGACGTTCGACGGTGAGTGGATCGAGCCGACCGTATTGCCGGCCCAATGGCCGGTGCTGCTGTGCAATGGCGCTGTGGGCATCGCCGAAGGCTGGGCCACCAAGGTGCCCGCACACAACCCTCGCGAGATCATGGCCGCCTGCCGGGCACTGCTGAAAACCCCGAACATGACCGACGACAGGTTGATCAAGCTCATCCCCGGCCCCGATTGGGGCAGCGGCGCCACCGTGGTCGGCACCGCGGGCCTCCGAGAGTACATCACCACCGGCCGGGGCGCATTCACGGTCCGCGGCACCGTCTCCGTCGACGGAAAGAACTGCGTCATTACCGAACTGCCGCCCGGCGTCGCGAGTAACACGGTTCAGGAACGCATCCGGGCCCTGGTCGAGTCCGGCGAGCTCTCCGGTGTCGCGGACATGTCCGATCTGACCGACCGGCGCAACGGGCTGCGCATCGTCGTCACCGCCAAACGCGGCCACGACCCCGAGCAGATCCGCGAGCATCTGCTCGCCCTGACACCGCTGGAGTCGACGTTCGCCGCCAGCGTGGTCGCCCTCGACGAGGACCGGGTACCGCGCTGGTGGTCGGTACGTGAGCTGATCTCGGCGTTCCTGCATCTGCGCGACTCGGTGGTGCTGCATCGCAGCGAGTACCGACTGGAGAAGGTGACCGCGCGGCGCCATCTGGTGGCCGGCCTGATGACCATCCATTTGGATATCGATGCTGCCGTCGCGGTCATCCGAGGATCCGACACCGTCGACGAGGCCCGCCAGGGCTTGCAGGATCGCTTCGCGATCGATGCCGAGCAGGCGGATTACGTTCTGGGACTCCAGCTTCGGCGCCTCACCAAGCTCGACGTCATCGAGCTACGGGCCGAGGCCGAGAAGCTGGACGCCGAGTTCGCCGAGCTCACCGAGTTGGTGTCGAGTCCCGATGCGCGCCGCAAAGTGATCGACCAGGAACTGGTGGAGACGGCGAAGCTGTTCAAGGGCGCGGAGTTCGACCGTCGCACCGTGCTGGACTTCGACGCCACACCGACGGCGGCCAGCTCCGACGAGGACGGTCCAAGGGAGCGTCGGACGAACGCCGCGTGGCGACTCGACGACCGCGGCGTGTTCTCCGACAGCCACGGGGAACTGCTGACCTCCGGACTGGGCTGGGCGGTGTGGGCCGACGGACGGATCAAGTTCACCACCGGGAACGGCCTGCCCTACAAGATCCGCGACATCCCGGTGGCGCCCGACATCACCGGGCTGCTGATCTCCGGCGTGCTGACTGCCGGATCGCATCTGGCATTGGTGACGCGGCGCGGAAAGGTGCTGCGCATCGACCCCGCCGCGGTGAATCCGCAGGGCGCTGCCGGCAATGGCGTGGCCGGGGTGAAGCTCGCGGACGGCGACGATGCGGTGATCGCCGCCCTACCTCTCACGTGTGAGAACGGCGAAGCCATCCTGTCGGTCTCCGAAAAAGGTTGGAAGGTAACCGAAGTCGCCGATATCCCGGTCAAGGGTCGCGGCGGTGCGGGCGTCGGCTTCCACCCGTTCGTCAATGGGGAGAGCACACTACTGTCGGCGACGGTCTCCGCCACCGGGTTCATCCGCGGCAAGAAGGCAGTGCCGCCACAGAAGCGCGCCAAGGCTTCGGTCAAGGGCTCCGGTAGCGACGTAATACCCACTACGTAGCCGATCGTCGCGCACACTGGGACACGCATCCGACGCGAGGGGAGGAACGATTCCGGACATCCGTCCCGTCGCCGAATTCGACTTCGTCATCGTGGGCGCGGGCAGTGCGGGCTGCCTGCTCGCCAATCGGCTCAGTGCCAATCCCGACCACCGGGTTCTCCTGATCGAGGCCGGCGGCACCGACGACTGGTTCTGGATCAAGGTGCCGGTGGGCTATCTGTACACGATTGCCAACCCCCGTACCGACTGGTGCTTCACCACCGAGCCCGATCCGGGTCTGGCCGGCCGCAGCATTCACTACGCGCGGGGCCGCGTGATCGGCGGCTGCTCATCGATCAACGCCATGATCCACATGCGCGGACAGGCCTCCGATTACGAACTCTGGGCGCAGGCCACCGGTGACGACCGTTGGCGCTGGGGTGGCCCGGACTCCCCCGGTGAGACGCTCGCGATCTACCAGGAGCTGGAGGACTATTTCGGCGGAGCCGACGACTGGCACGGCGCCGGTGGTGAGATCCGGGTCGAGCGGCCGCGGGTGCGCTGGAAGATCCTGGACGCCTGGCAGGCCGCCGCGTCGGAGGTGGGCATTGCCCCGATCGACGAGTTCAACCGGGGCGACAACGCCGGCAGTGCGTACTTCCATGTCAACCAACGGCGTGGCCGTCGCTGGTCCATGGCGGACGCGTTCCTACATCCCGTCGCTCACCGACCCAATCTGACCGTGTACACGCAAACCCAGGCGTTGCGGCTGCTGATGGACGACCAGGTCGACGACCATCAGCGTCGCGGTGCCTGGATCACGGCCCAGCGCCGCGCTACCGGCGTGCGGCTACTGAAGGACGGCCAGATCGTGGATGCCCTAGCCCGCCGGGAGGTGATCCTGAGCGCCGGAGCCATTGGCTCGCCCCACCTCATGCAGGTCTCGGGTTTGGGCCCGGCCGGGCTACTCACCCAGCATCAGGTGCCGGTGGATGTCGATCTGCCCGGCGTGGGCGAGAACCTCCAGGACCACTTGCAGATTCGAACGATCTACCGGGTGCGGGGTGCCCGGACCGTCAACACGCTGTACCGCAATTGGATCACCCGTGGGGGCATGGGCCTTCAGTACCTGTTGATGCGATCAGGACCCATGACCATGCCGCCCTCGACATTGGGGGCGTTTGCCAAGAGCGACCCCGCGCTGGCCAGTCCCGATCTGGAATGGCATGTCCAGCCCTTGTCGTTGCCCAAGTTCGGCGAACCGCTGCACCCGTTCGCCGCGATCACTCCCTCGGTCTGCAATCTGCGCCCCAGCTCGCGCGGCAATGTGCGGCTGGCCCATGCAGATCCGCTGATCAACCCGAAGATCTCCTGCAATTACCTGTCGACCGAATCCGATCGTGAGATCGCCGTGCGCGGCCTGCGAATGACTCGGCAGATCATGGCTGCACCGGCCCTGGTCCCCTACCGTCCGGAAGAGTTGCTGCCCGGCCCGCAACTGGTACGCGATGGCGAATTACAAAGGGCGGCAAGCGAATTGGGAACAACGATCTTCCACCCGGTGGGCACCTGCGCGATGGGCGCCTTCGACACCCACGGTCGGCCGCAGTCGGCCGCCACGGTGCTCGACACCGACTGCCGGGTGTACCGCGTCGCCGGTCTTCGAGTGGTCGACGCTTCGGCGATGCCCACCATCACTTCCGGCAACACCAACGCGCCCGTCATGCTGATCGCAGAACGCGCTGCGCGGGCGATCCTGGGGTAACTCGAGGGCCCGCAGTTTCGGGCCTATTATGCTGCACCACAATCATTTTCATTTATCCGTACTGGATCAATCAGTCCCTGGCGAGATAGGCGGCGCTCGGCGGATACGATCCGCAGTTGGCCACAACGCGCCCAGAAATGAGGACCAGTCCCCGGTAGACGCTGGCCGAATGCCGATCGTTGCTACTTGACTACCACCTTGGTAGCATAACGGCGTGAAGCTGAGCGTGAGCTTGTCCGATGAGGACGTCGCAACATTGGACGCGTACATCGAGCGAACTGGATTGCCGTCGCGATCGGCAGGATTGCAGCGCGCGGTCCACATGTTGCGCCATCCTGACCTCGAGAATGACTACGCCCAAGCATGGGCACAGTGGTCCGCAGACGAGGATTCTGCTACGTGGGAAAGCGCCGTCGGGGATGGCGTGTCCGATGCTGCGCGGTGAGATCTGGCAGGTCGATCTGGATCCAGCCCGCGGCAGCGAGGCGAACAAGCGGCGGCCGGCTGTCATTGTCAGCAACGACAGGGCCAACGCCGCCGCGACACGTCTCGGCCGTGGCGTGGTGACCGTTGTCCCAGTGACCAGCAACGTCGATACGATCTATCCGTTCCAGGTCTTGCTGTCAGCGGCAACCAGTGGCCTGGATGTCGATTCGAAAGCCCAGGCCGAGCAAGTGAGATCCGTTGCGACGCAACGCCTGCTGCGCCGTCTGGGCCAGGTGTCCCCCACCGAACTTTCCACCCTCGATGATGCACTCCGACTACATCTGGCACTGTAACGGCAAGGGCGCGCCCCGTACGACAACGGATCGATTCGCCCCAGCAGATTCACCAACCACAGCAGTTGGGATCAAGCACCGCGCACAACGCTTGCAGCGCTTCCGGTTTCACGCGATGAAAGACATTCATGCCACGCCGGTCAGAGGTCAGCAGTCCCGCCCTGCGGAGCTGGCCGAGGTGGTGACTCACGGTGGACTCACTCAGGTCGAGTACCGCTGCCAGGTCCCCGCTGGTCTCCTCGCCGGGACGCGAACTGAACAGCAGCGACATGATCTTCACCCGCATCGGATCAGCCAACGCCTTCAGACGCATCGCGACCTGCAGGGCGTCGGCATCGCTGATGGGACCGGCAGCCACCGGCACCATCAATCATTTCGGCATCGAAGTCGAATCAACCGCGACGGTGCACGCCGAGATTGCCCGGTTGAACGGCGAAGGCCTGTTCACCGATGAGGAAATCGGCACCACGTGCTGCTTTGCCACCCAGGACAAGGTCTGGGTGACCGGACCAGTCGGCGAGAAGTGGGAGGTCTACACCGTACTGGCCGACTCCGACACATTCGGCGCCAACCCGAGACTCCCCGCCGGCGGTGAACCCGAATCGGCGACGGCAACGTCCTGCTGCTGAACCCGATCAACCGGCTTGACGACGGATTCGATGTGTATCAATATCGATGAATGTCGAAGTCGTCCGATCGGATCGACGCTGCCTGCTGCCCGCCGGGGACGCTGCGGGGTGAACCGCTCACGGCGGACGAGGCCGCAGACGCGGCTGTCAAGCTCAAGGCCTTGGCCGATCCGGTTCGGCTGCAGTTGTTTTCGACGATCGCCAGCCACACCGGCGGCGAAGCCTGCGTCTGCGACATCTCGGTCGGGCTCGAGGTCTCCCAACCCACGATCAGCCATCACCTCAAGGTGCTGCGCGACGCCGGGCTATTGACCTCCGAGCGGCGGGCGTCATGGGTGTACTACGCCGTGGTGCCCGAAGCGCTGGCCAGCCTCGCGATCGTGTTCGGCGCTCCTTCGACAGCGGTGTCGGCATGACCGATACCGCGACCTCCACCCAGCCCGTCGTCGGCAGACTCTCCACACTGGATCGGTTCCTGCCACTCTGGATCGGTGCGGCAATGATCATCGGGCTCCTGCTCGGCCGCTGGATCCCCGGCTTGAACACCGCGCTGGAAAGGGTTCAGAGCGACGGCATTTCGCTGCCCATCGCACTGGGCCTGTTGATCATGATGTACCCCGTCCTGGCCAAGGTCCGCTATGACCGCCTCGACACCGTCACCAGCGACCATGAACTGCTGCTCTCCTCGCTGCTGCTGAACTGGGTACTCGGCCCTACGTTGATGTTCACCCTGGCCTGGCTGTTGCTACCCGACCTGCCCGAATACCGCACCGGCCTGATCATCGTCGGGCTAGCCCGCTGCATCGCCATGGTCATCATCTGGAACGACCTGGCCTGCGGCGACCGTGAAGCCGCCGCCGTCCTGGTCGCACTCAACTCGATCTTCCAGGTCATCATGTTCGCCGTGCTGGGCTGGTTCTATCTCTCGGTGCTGCCCGGCTGGCTGGGCCTAGAACAAACCACCATCACCACCTCGCCCTGGCAGACCGCCAAATCTGTGCTCATCTTCCTGGGCATCCCTCTGGCCGCCGGCTACCTGTCCCGCCGCATCGGGGAGAAAACCAAGGGCCGAGACTGGTATGAAACCAAGTTCCTGCCGCGTATCGGGCCCTGGGCGCTCTACGGATTGCTGTTCACCATCGTGATTCTCTTTGCCCTGCAAGGCGATCGGATCACCCACCAGCCCTGGGACGTCGCCCGCATCGCCCTCCCCCTGTTGGCGTATTTCGCGATCATGTGGGGCGGCGGCTACCTGCTCGGCACTGTGCTCGATCTGGGTTACGAGCGCACCACCACCCTGGCGTTCACCGCGGCCGGCAACAACTTCGAACTGGCGATCGCGGTGGCGATCGCCACCTACGGCGCCACCTCCGGACAAGCCCTGGCCGGCGTGGTCGGCCCACTGATCGAAGTCCCGGTGTTGCTGGCTCTGGTCCATGTCTCCCTGGCACTGCGCAAGCGGTTCCACCATCACACCTCCCAGCACCAGCCGCCGACCGGTCCGGCGAGAACGAAATGATCCACGATGACTGACAGCCCGGTGCCCCACCAGATGCACCCCGACATCGCCCTCGACCAAGAACTGGCCCTGAAGACCGCCGCGGCCCGACTGGATTCCGAATTCGGACAGACCTTGGGCGTCGAAACCATCGAACGGTTCCTCCGCTCGTCCTACGATCAATTCTCCAGTCGTGCGACGATTTCCAAATTCCTTCCACTGCTCGCTGAACGGTTCACCCGCCAACACCTGTACGCCCTCGCGAAGATCGAAGGCAAGACCGGTGACAACACGCCCACCGTGCTGTTCCTCTGCACCCACAACGCGGGCCGCTCCCAGATGGCTCTCGGGTATTTCACCCACTATGCCCGCGGCAACGCGGTCGCCTGGTCGGGCGGGTCCGAACCCGGCAACGGCATCAACGCCGCTGCCATCGAGGCCATGGCCGAGGCCGGTATCGACATCACCGGCGAATACCCCAAGCCCTGGACCGATGAGATCGTGCAAGCGGCCGACGTCGTCGTCACCATGGGCTGCGGGGATACTTGCCCGATCTTCCCCGGAAAGCGTTACGAGAACTGGGAACTGCCCGACCCGGCCGGCCAAGGCCTCGACGCCGTGCGCCCGATCCGAGACCAGATCGATCAACGCGTCCGCCAACTGCTCGCCCAGCTGGACGTGCCCATCGACACCGATCATGGCTGACACGTCTGTGTTGTTCGTCTGCGTGGGCAATGCCGGGAATACGGAGATTGCCGCCGCGATGCCGCAAGGCGGCCCAACGGCGTTCACCGTACGAGTGCTTTCAGGTGGACCTCAGCGCGGCATGCTGCCGCGCAGGACTGCCAGGCGCTGTTTGTATTCAGATTCTTCGATGTCGCCGCGAGCGAATCGAGCAGCCAGAAGCTGCTCCGGTGATTCGGTGTACAACGGGGACTGATTGACGCCTCGCGGCGATGCATTCCCGATGCCGGAGCGAATCAGCGCGATGATCGCGACGATCACCAGAACCCAGAACAGAACCATTCCGATTGCCATGCCTGCGTATCCCCATCCGCTTATGTCGTGGTCGTACCAGAACATCGACTCATCACCTTTCCAGGCCTTCTGGAGGTCTCATGCCCCAGATTGCGCCGGCCGGGGGGCGGGTTTGGTGTTGGTTCTGTGAAGATTCCTTCAAGACCCGGCTGCGGCGCAGAGGCGGGGCACGATGAACGCATGGATGTCACCTCGCTGGCAGCGCCGAACAAGCCTGACCTCGGTTATCGCGCGTTGGTGGTCGATGACGAAGAACCGCTGGCCGAGGTGGTCGCCAGCTACTTGCAACGCGAGCACTTCGAAGTGACGGTGTGTCATTCCGGCGGCGACGCATTGGCCATGGCCAGGCAGGTCGACCCGGATGTGGTCGTGCTCGACCTTGGCTTGCCCGGTATCGATGGCATTGAGGTGTGCCGCCAGCTACGAATGTTTTCCGATGCGTACGTGGTGATGCTGACTGCCCGCGACACCGAAGTGGACACCATCGTCGGACTCTCGGTGGGGGCCGACGACTATGTGACCAAGCCGTTCAGCCCACGTGAGTTGGTGGCCCGGATCCGGGCGATGCTGCGCCGACCGCGTACCGTGAGTGCGCTCACCCCTGGCGGCGGGCCTGGCAGCGGCGAGACGCCGCCACGTGTCTTCGGCCCGCTGTCCATCGACGTGGCCAGCCGCCAGGTATTCCTCGACATGGAGCCAATCCCCTTGACGCGCACCGAGTTCGATATCCTGGCCGCACTTTCGGGGCGGCCCGGTGTGGTGTGGAGCCGCCGCCAACTGATCGACACCGTCTGGGGAGAACGCTGGGTGGGCAACGACCACCTGGTCGACGTCCACGTCGGACACCTTCGGCGCAAACTCGGTGACAACCCCACCGAACCACGCTTCGTGCTGACCGTGCGCGGGGTCGGCTACCGGATGGGAGCCGGGCGATGACCGCGCTGAGCACATTCGGCATGCGCCAGCGCCTGCTGCTCGCTCAAAGCCTGGTCCTCGTCGCCGGCGGCGTGACCACTTGGGTCGTCGCCTCGGTGGTCGGCCCGCCGCTGTTCCGGGAACACCTGCACCAAGCCGGGGTCGCGCACAACTCCAACGAGCAGTATCACGCTGAACAGGCCTACTGGCATGCCACCGCGCTGTCCATCGCCGTCGCGATCACCGTGGCCGCTCTCACCGCGCTGATCGTCACCATCTACCTGAGCCGGCGCCTGCAACAATCGATCGCCGAGGTGTCGGCAGCCGCATCGGCAATTGCGTTGGGAAGCTACGACATCCGCGTCGCACCGCTGCGGCTCGGCCATGAGTTCGACGAGATGGCAACAGCGTTCAACCAGATGGCGGAGCGGCTGCAAGCGGTGGAGTCGAGCCGCCGTCAGCTGTTCGGCGATCTGGCCCATGAGATCCGGACACCGGTGGCAGTGTTGGAGGCCTACCTGGAGGCAGTCGAGGACGGGGTGAAAAAACTCGACCCACCGACGTTGGCAGTGTTGCGCGAGCAGACCGGTCGCCTGGTGCGCTTCTCGGCCGACGCTGCCGCCCTGGCGCGAGCCGAAGAGGCGCACGCCACCATCGCCCCGGGGTGGGTCGAGGCCAGTGAGGTCGCAATTTCGGTCAGTGCTGCGATGGCCGACCGTTATGCCGCCAAGAACGTCACATTGACCACCCACCCGGACGGGGCGACCCGCCTGTGGGCAGATCGCCAGCGGTTGGCGCAAGTGTCGGGAAATCTACTCGACAACGCGCTACGCCACACGCCTGCCGGGGGGCACGTCATCTTCACCGTCGCCCAGGTCGCCGACGAGGTGGTGCTCACCGTGGCCGACGACGGAGACGGCATCGCAGCCGAGCATCTGCCGCACGTGTTCGAACGCTTCTATCGTGCCGATTTCGCGCGCGACCGCCAGCGCGGGGGCTCCGGTATTGGTCTGGCCATCGCCAAGGCGCTCACCGAAGCCCACGGCGGCCACATCAGCGTGGCCAGCCGCGGCACGGGTCATGGCACTACCTTCACTGTGGCGCTGCCGATCCTCGCACCGGCCGGGGCGCATGCCGGCAAGGTGCCGCCCTCCTACAGGGAACTCAGGATCTGATTCATGGTGTCGATCTCCTTCTGCTGGCTGGTGGCGATCGACTTGGCCAGCGCAATCGCGTCGGCGAATTGACCGTTCTTGATCTCGTTCTGCGCCATGGCTATCGCACCCTGATGATGGGTGATCATCTGGGTCAGGAAGAGCTTGCTGGCCTCGACACCTTCGGCATTCTTCAGGGCGTGCATGTCGTCCGGCGACATCATTCCGTCCATGCCAGGCATATCGCCCATGCCGGGCATATCGCCCATCCCTGGCATTCCCGGCATCATCGAGCCGGGCATCGTCGACGTCGGCGACGCAGTGGCGCTATCGGAGCCGTGCATGCCGCCGTGGTCGGTGGACGAGGTTCCCGGTGCGCCGCTCATGCCCGGCATGCCGGGCATGCCCCACTCATCGAGCCAGCCCTGCATCTGCTCGATCTCCGGGCCCTGTGCGGCCTTGATCTGCGTGACCAGGTCCACCACTCGCGGGTCGATGTCCTTCTTGGACAACATCATGTCGCTCATCTGAATCGCCTGCTGATGATGCGGAATCATCATCCGGGCGAACATCACGTCGGACTGGTTGTGCGCGCTCACCGGCGCCACCGATGACATTTGGGTCGCCAACGGCGTCGAGGATGTTGCCTGTGTGGTTGCCGAATTGCTGCACGCACCGACGGCAACCACCGCGGCGAGCGCAGCTGCCCCCGTCACCACACTCCTTGCCTTGTTCACTGCACATTCCTTTCGTCCGGTCGACCGTTTCGATCTCTTTCCAGAGTTCCCCTGCTCGATAGTGCTGCCCTGATCGTTCTGTGAAGATTCGATGAAGAACGACGGCCGCGCTCGAGGTCGACCGCCCCGGCCGGCTACGGACCGAACCTGGCGCCGCCGATAACCCGCCGGCGCGGCCGAGTCGCCGCCCCGACCCTGGCCAGGATGCCGGTAGCGTAGGACATCGTGAACCTCTCCCGCGTGTCCGCCGCCCTCGTTCTGACAGCCGGCGCCGCCTCCGTCGCCCTGACGCTCGCCGCCTGCGGCAGCGACTCGCACCCCGAGGCCACGAAGACCTCCGCACCGTCCGTCGGTGACGTCTTCACCTCGACGATCGTGCCGGCCGCCGCCGAGGGCTGTCCGACCGCGGCCCCCGCTGACGGCGGCACCCCGGAGTGGACATTCTCGGGCGCCGAGGGCAGCGTGGCCGTCACCGGATCCACCGACACCGCGGCCCCCAGCGTCAAGGTCCAGGCCCCGTTCAGCGTCGCCGAGACCCAGGTGCACACCCTGAAGGCCGGTGATGGCCCCGTGGTTGCCCCAACTGCGACCGTCTCGGTCTGCTACATGGGCGTCAACGGTCGGGACGGATCGGTGTTCGACAGCAGCTACACCCAGGGCGCCCCGGTCGACTTCCCGCTCGGCGGCGTCGTGCCGGGATTCCAGAAGGCCATCGCCGGGCAGAAGGTCGGCTCCACGGTCGCGGTGGCGATGACGTCCGCCGACGGCTACCCCGACGGTCAGCCCGCGGCCGGCATCCAGCCGGGTGACAGCCTCGTGTTCGCGATCAAGATCCTCGAAGCAGAGGGCTGACCCCGGCGCCCGAATCTGTGGAATGCGCGAGGAATTCGGGCTCGACGACCACCACACCTTCCCGCCCCCACGGCCGGCGCCCATGCTGTGCCAACGAACAGCACCGGGGCAAGGGGGAACATCATGGCCGGAAATGCAAAAGCGTTGGCAGCCGCCGCGATTGCCGGAGTGGCGGTGATCGCGGCGGTGCACTGGTGGACCGGGCGCCCGGCTACGGTCCACGAACCCCGCGCCGGTTGTGCCACCGTCGTGGTGGCGGCATCGGTCGAGAAGTCCGGTCTGATGGCTGCCGCCGCCGACCGGTACAACTCCTCGGACCGGACGGTGAACGGCACCTGCTACGGGATCTCGGTGACCCCGATAGCCTCGGGCATCGCCGAATCACGCCTGGTCGAAGCCGATTGGAACACGGCGTGGGGGTCCGCGCCCGACGCGTGGTCGCCGGCGGCCTCGACGTGGCTGGAACTCCTTCGGCATGACCGCGCAGACCGGGATCGGCCCGACATCCTGACCGACGACAACCCCTCGGTGGTCACCACCCCGATCGTCCTGGCGATGCCCGAACCGAAGGCCCGCGCACTGGGTTGGCCACAGGCCCCGATCGGCTGGTCGGACCTGCTCCACCTGGCCGAGGATCCACGCGGCTGGACCTCCCGCGGGCACCCCGAATGGGGCGCGTTCGCGCTGGGCAAGACCAACCCGATGGTGTCGACCTCGGGCCTGTCGGCCACCATTGGTGCGTTCGTCGCGGCCACCGGCACCTCGAGCGACCTGACCCTGGCGGCCGTGAACGATCTGCGGGTACGGGAATTCGTTGCCGGAGTGGAGAATTCGGTGGAGCACTACGGCGACACCGCATTGACGTTCCTGAAGAACCTGCAGCATGCCGACGATGCGGGTGCGGCGCTGGGCTACGTCAGCGCCGTGGCCGTCGAGGAGAAGTCCGTGGTGGACTACAACGCGGGCAACCCGACCGGCGACCTGAATGCCGAAGGACAGCATGGGAAACCGCGCATACCACTGGTCGCGGTCTACCCCAGGGAGGGAACGCTCAACAGCGACAACCCCTTCGCCGTGCTCCGGGCATCCTGGTCGGAGACCGGCAAGCAGGCGGGCGCGGCCGACTTCGCCGGGTATCTCCGCGAACCCGCGACGCAACAGTTGTTCACCGACGCGGGCTTCCGCGGCTACGACGGCGCGCCCGGCAAGGCGTTGCGGGACAACGACTTCCTGGCCGACGATCCCGGGACCATCCTTTCCCCGCCCAGCGCCCCGGTGCTGGCCGCCGTCCGGTCGGCCTGGACCAAGCTGCGCAAGCCGGCGCGGGTGCTACTCGTTCTCGACGTGTCCGGTTCGATGAGCGACTCGGCCGGCGGCGGCCGGACCCGGCTGGAACTGGCGCAGGCCGCCGCGGTCAACGGGCTGGGGCAGCTCGCCGACACCGACCAGGTGGGCCTGTGGACATTCCCCGGCCACGACACCGTGTACTGGCAGGACGCACCCCTGGAACCGCTCGGGCCGCAACGACAGTCCATGAAAGGCCATATCCAGCAGCTGATCCCGGGCGGCGGCACCCCGCTGTACGCTGTCACTCGCGCTGCGGTCGAGGCGGTGCGCTCGGGCGCGTCCGACGACACGATCAACGCGGTGGTGGTGATGACGGATGGCAAGAACGAATACCCGCCCGACTCCGACCTCGACGGCCTGGTGCGGGAGTTGCACGCCGACTCCTTCGAGGGCGGTGTCCGGGTGTTCACCATCGGCTACGGCGAGGACGCTGACATGAAGAGCGTCGCGAAGATCTCCGAGGCCTCCCGGGCGGCTGCCTACGACGCGACCGATCCGTCGACCATCGACGCCGTGTTCACCAGCGTCCTGTCCAACTTCTGATCGTGACTGCGCAACCTCTTTCTCGGCTGCTCGCCGGCATACGGGAACCGTGGACCGTACTGGCTTCGGCGTTCGGCGGCGGTGTGGTGTGGGCGGCCGGCAATCCGATCACCGTGGCGGTGGTCGTCACGTCGATCATGTATCTCTGCGCGGTGGCGGTGGGTACCGTCATCCGTCCACCCCACGCGGCGACGGGCCCACGGCCGGGCACCCGCCAGCAGCAACTGGCCGATCTGCTCGACGAGCATCTCCGCTGCCTGGCTTCCCTGCAGGCCGGTGATCAACTGGAATTCGTTGCTGCGCAAGCAGATAGTGCACTGGCGACGGCCCACGGCGCCCGCTCGTCGGTAGTGCGCCTCGCGCTGGCCGTCGACGCACTGGACGACGCGATCGCGTCCGCAGGCCGGATCGCCGGGCAGCGCGAACATGCCACGTCGAGCATCCGGATGACCGTCCGGCGATTGCGAACCCGTCGTACCGAACTGCTCGACCGTCTGGCCGGCGCCGTGGACGAAGTTGCCACTGTCTACGCAGGCCTGCTGGAACTTTCGGCCGCCGCACGCACGATGGGTGTGGAACCGGCCGACGGCGACATCGCGGCGGTCAATGAGGCGGTCACCCTGCTGCGGATGACGTTCGCCGAGCTGGACGCCGACGCCGCACGTGGCCAGGGTGCTCACTGGTCGTCGATCGACCAGGTGTAAGGCTCCCGCGGTGCCGTCTGAGGATTGTGCTAGGAAACACCGCACCCGTGTCGATAACTCTTCCCCGCGGTGGCTTACCGGCCCACCATTGCCTCACCGATCGCAAAAGGGGGATCTCATGAACACCACAACACATCACACCGGGGGGCGTGGCCAGGGCTCCGGCGACAATCGTTCGGCCGGTGCAGGTTTCGTCGACACCGCCGTCCTGCTGGACCGGATTCACCAGGCGGCGTGCTCGGTCGCCATGGACTGGAGCGGCCGGCGTTGCGTGACCATCTCGGTCGGCAACATCTCCTTCGACGGCCCGGTGTGGGCCGATGACGCCGTCAGCACCGACGCCCGGGTGATCTACACCCGCGACAACACGATGGACGTCCTCGTCACGGTGTGCGTCGCGGACACGCAGATCGCCCAGTGCTCGATCGTCCTCGCTGCGATCGACGCGACAGGCCGACCTGTCGATGTGGAGTCCTGGCGTCCGGACACGATGCTCGAGATGCAGCGGTACCGGCAGGCCCGCTCCCGCGAGCGGGTCCGGATGCGCCTCGAGGACCTCATCGCAGCAGCGTCGGAGCCGGGTGCGGGCACCGCGCCCGTGCGCACGCTGCACCAACCCGCCAACCCGGGCGAGCGGGTGCGCGGCGGCCACCTGCTGCACGCGATCGACCAGGCGTGCCACGCCGTCGGCACGGCGTGGACCGGCGGCGAACTGTGCACCTCCTACGTCGCCGGGGTGCACTTCGAGCGCTCCGTGTTCGCCGGACCGGCGGCGCACGTCACGGCCCGGCTGATCCACACCGGCTCCCGGACACTGCACTTCGGCGTGCGGGTCAACGATAGTTCCGACGCGCCGACGGACCCGATCGCGTGCGGCGTGGTGGTCCTCGAAGCCGCCGACCGCCACGGCCTGCCGCAGCCGGTACGCCAGTGGCTGCCGGGCTGCGAGGACGAGCGCCGACTGCGCGACCACGCCCGTCGCCTGGTCGAGATGCGCCAGTTCGTCGAACCGTTCAGCACCTGGACGACAGGTTTACCCGCATGAGAATCCGAACCACCTCATCATCGATGGAACCGACCCACCGAGGGGACGACATGACCACGCCAATCCCGACCAACCGCGGCCCCGGCACGAACTCCGTGGCCGGCAACGTGATCCGCGGATCGCTGGGCAATCTGATCGAGTGGTACGACTGGTACGCCTACGCGGCGTTCAGCATCTACTTCGCCAGCGTGTTCTTCCCGTCGGGAAACCAGACGGCCCAGCTGCTCAACACCGCGGGCATCTTCGCCGTCGGCTTCCTGGTGCGTCCGCTGGGCGGGTGGATCTTCGGCCGCTATGCCGACCGCTACGGCCGTCGTGCCGCGCTGACATTATCGGTCACACTGATGGGCCTGGGCTCGCTCGGCATCGCCGTGCTGCCCGGCTACGCACAGATCGGCGCGCTGGCCCCGATCCTGCTGGTCGCCGCGCGGCTGTTGCAGGGATTGTCGTTGGGCGGTGAATACGGCACGTCCGCAACGTATTTGAGCGAGGTGTCCACACCGGGTCGGCGCGGCTACTACTCGTCGTTCCAGTATGTGACACTCACCAGCGGACAGCTCCTGGCGCTCGGCGTGCAGATCGTCCTGCAGCAGGTGCTGAGCCCCGAGCAGATGCATTCCTGGGGCTGGCGGATCGCCTTCGTCATCGGTGCGCTGGCCGCGCTGACCGTCATGTGGCTGCGGCGCACCATGGACGAGTCGGAGAACTTCGAGCTGGCCGCCCGGGAAGACGGCGCGGAGGACGGCCAACGCGGCAGTCTGCGCGTGCTGCTGGGCTACCCGCGGGAGTGCCTGACGGTCGTCGGCCTGACCCTGGGCGGCACCATCGCCTTCTACACGTTCACCACCTACATGCAGAAGTTCATGATCAACACCACTGGCCTGCCCAAGGAAACGGTGACCGTCATCAACTTCGTCGCCCTGGTCCTCTTCGTCGGGCTGCAACCGGTGGTCGGCGCGCTGTCGGACCGCATCGGCCGGCGGCCCCTGCTGATCGCGTTCGGGGTGGGCGCCACGTTGTTGAGCGTTCCCATCCTGAACGCGGTGGCCCATGCCGGCTCCGCGATGGCAGCGTTCGGGCTGATGATGCTGGGACTGGTCATCGTCTCGGGCTACACGTCGATCAACGCGGTGGTGAAGGCCGAGCTGTTCCCGGCCCGCATCCGGGCGCTCGGGGTCGGTCTGCCGTACGCGCTCACGGTGGCGATCTTCGGCGGCACCACCGAGTACGTGGCGCTGGGCCTGAAGAAGATCGGCCATGAGCACTGGTTCTTCTTCTACGTCGCCGGCTGCGCGCTGATCTCGCTACTGGTCTATGCGTTCATGGGCGAGCCGTCGCGCGATTCGCACCTGGAACGGGAGAATCAGGAAGTCACCATCGGTTGACCTCGGGGGAAGGACAGCCTAATGCACGTGCTACTTGTCGAGGATGACGAGGGGGTCGCGTCGGCGGTGGCCGAGATTCTCGGCCACGCCGGCGCCTCGGTCACCCAGGTGGTCCGCGGTGCCGATGCCCTGCACCGGGTCAAGGGTGCCGACCTGGTGCTGCTCGACCTAGGCCTGCCCGATCTGGACGGCCTGGAAGTGCTGCGCACCCTGCGGCGCGCATCAACCGTCCCGGTGATCATCATGACGGCCCGCGACAGCGACGGCGCAATCGTCCTGGGCCTGCGGGCCGGCGCCGACGACTACCTGATCAAGCCGGTTCGAAAGGCCGTGTTGCTGGCCAGGATCGAGGCGGTCATGCGCCGCGTGCGTCGCAACGCCGGGGCCGCCCCCGCCGCGGTGGCCGCCGTGCAGGCCGGTCCGGTCACCATCGATCGCGACCGCCATGAGGTCAGCCTCGACGGCGTCCGCCAACCGCTCACCAAGACCGAGTTCCAGATCCTGGCGACGCTGGCCGCCCGGCAGGGCGAGGCCGTCAGCCGCGAGGAACTCATGCTCGAGGTGTGGGGCACCGCGGTGATCGGCCGGTCCCGCTCGCTGGACTTCTTCATGGGCCAGATCAGGGCGAAGCTGGCCGGGCTACCGCTGCAGACGGTGCGCGGCTTCGGATTTCGGCTGGACAGCTGATGGGACTGCGCGTCCGGCTGGCCCTGGTCGTGCTGTCGCTGCTGGCCGTGCTGGCGCTGGCGGTTCCGCTGGCGCTGACGATCGCCGACCGCCGGACCGCCACACTGGCCGCCGAGCGGGACCGGCAGCTGGCCGAGTTCGCCGACGCGGCCGCCATGCCCAACGCTCCCCTGCAATACCTGGTCGACCGATACCGCGACCTGTACGGCGAGGGCGTACTGGTGGTCGACGCCGACGGAAGCCCGAAGGCCGCAACGGGACTCAGCATCGATCGGGCCGATGTCCGTGCCGCCGCCGATCAGGCCCTGGTGGACGCCCAGCGGCGTCCGTGGGCCCGGATCTGGCCGTGGGACCGCCACCCGGTGCTGCTCACCGCCGGTGTCCGCAGCAACGGCGAAGTCATCGGCGCGGTGGTGCTGGAGGCCGACCCTGCGGTCGCGGCCCGCGACGTCGGCCGGGCCTGGCTGTGGCTGGTGATGGGTGGTCTGGCGGTGATCCTGCTGGCCGTGCTGGTGGCCCGCAGCATGACCCGATGGGTGCTGCGCCCCATCGACGGGCTGGAACGCGCTGTCGCCGAGATGACCGAAGGGATCAGCGCGGCGCCCGCCGGGGTGGCCGGCCCGCCCGAACTGCGGCACTTCACCGCCGCGTTCAACACGATGGCCCAGGCGGTCCGGGCGGCCCTCGACCGGCAGCAGCGACTGGTCGCCGACGCATCCCATCAGCTGCGCAATCCGCTGGCCGCGGTCCGGCTGCGGGCGGACACCCTCGACGAGAACATCACCGAGGCCGGCCGGAAAACGTACGAATCGATGACCGCCGAGCTCGACCGCCTCGAGCATCTGCTGCGGCAGTTCCTCCGGCTGGCCCGCGCCGAGGAGGTCAGCCACAGCCGCCGGCTCGGGATCAGTGAAACCGGTTTGGAGACAACCGATATCGCCGACGTCATCGACGAGCGGATCGCCTTCTGGCAACCGGTGGCCGACGGCAACGGCCAGCGGTTGCGGCGCGACGTGCCGCAACCCGGGCCATTGGTTGCCCTGGCACGTCACGAGATCGAGCAGCTCATCGACGTCGCCGTCGACAACGCCCTGCGCTACGCGGGCCCGGACACCGAGGTCACCGTTTCGGCGCGGGCGCACGGCGAGACGGTCGAACTCATCGTCACCGACAACGGGGTCGGGCTGCCCCCCGAAGACCTCCCGCAGGCGACGACGCGGTTCTGGCGCGGTCGCCGTGACCGCTCGGGAACCGGGCTGGGACTGGCCATCGCCCGCGAGATCGTCGTCGGACACGGCGGAACGGTCGCGGTAGAGGCGGCGAGTGAGGGCGGTCTGTCGGTGCGTTATGTACTACCGGGCACAGGAACGACAGCGTGAACCGGCGCGCATTCCTCTGTGCCACAGTGGCTTTCATCGCCGCCTGCAACCGACCCCTGCCCGAGGGCCGGGTGGCGCTGGGCGGTGGCGAGCGCGGCGGCCTGTACCTGACCTTCGCCGAACTGCTCGCCCGTCAGCTGCATGTCCGATACCCCGACCTGACGGTGGACCCGATCTCCACCGAGGGCAGTGTGGACAACCTGCACCGACTGCGCGCCGGCGAGGTCGAACTCGGCCTGGCCCTGGCCGACGTCGCCGAGCGCGATCGGGCGGCCGGTCCGCCCAATACCGCGCCGATGGCCGTCGCACGGGTGTACGAGAACTACCTGCAGGTGGTGGTGCGCGCCGAAACCACCATCTTCGCGCTGAAAGACCTTGCCGGAAAGAGTATTTCGATCGGGCCCGCAGGTTCGGGGGCGGCCGCGACCAGCGAGGTGCTCTTCGCCGCGGCCGGGCTGAGCGACCGGGTGGACATGCGCCGGTTGCGGTTGCGCGACGGCCTGGCCGGCCTGGCCGAGCACAGCCTCGGGGCGGTGGTGTGGTCGGGCGGCGTCCCGACCCCGGCGATCAGCGAGCTGGACGCGGTGGTGCCGCTGCGGATGCTCGACATCGGGGCCTCCGCGGCGCCGATGCTGCGGGTGTCCGGCTACCCCTACCTGGTTCGCAATGTGCCCGCCGGCGGTTACGTGCCACCGGGCCTACATTCGATCGGGGTACCCAACCTCCTGCTGTGCCGGCCCGACAGCCCCGACGACCTGGTGGCCGCGGTGGTCGGCGTGCTGGCCGCCGACGCCCCACAACTGGTGCCACCGGATGTCCGCGGTCTGCAGTACCTCGACCCCCCGTCGATGATCCAGACCGGGCGCATACCGCTGCATCCGGCGGCGGTGCGCGCCTACCGGCAGCTACACGGCTGAACTATCCCTGCGGTGCGGGGAGAACGGAAGTGGACGGTGCGCCCGGATCCGCCGGCGGCTGGTCGTACCACCCGGGCGGCGGCGGGCCGCCGTCGATCGGGATGTAGCCGGGCGGCAGGGTGGGCGCGCCGGGCGCGTTGAGCGATGGATAGCCGATGCCGGGCGTCGACGATTCCGGGGCCGTCAACGACGTGTAACCCGGCGGCAGTTTGGGCGCGGGTCCGGCGCCGGGCGGCGGTGCCATGGAACCGCCCGTATCGACGGTCAGGGCGCTCAGCGGATCGCCGCTGCGCGACGCGTGCCAGAGGTCGCGCAGGTAACCGAACGTCTGGCCCGACTGGCCCCCGCCGTAGCCCGGGTTCTGCATCTCCGGGACCGGCGGCGGTCCGACCGGCGGCGCAGGCGCAGGAGCGGAGGCGACGTCGGGGCCCGCCGGGGCGGCCACCGCAACCGGCTGCCCGGGCGGCACCGCGGCGGGATCCACCGGAGCGATCGGGAGCTGCGGGTCCGAGACCCCGGGGTCGGCAGCGGCCGTGCCGGCACACAGCATGGCGCCACCGGTGACGGCCACGCCGGCCAGCGCGATCCGGGCGGCCAGGGCAAAGCGATGTCGTTCGGTCGAGGACGGCATGGGATCCAGGGTATCGCCCGGGTGCGCGGGTGTCCCCGCGTCGGCGAATGCGAGGAACCTAGGCTGCTGAGGTGAGCGAATCGCGTCTGGTCAGCTATGAGGTCGACAACCACATCGCAACGATCACGCTGAACCGGCCCGGGGCCCGCAACGCCATCAACGGCGCGTTGCGCGACGACCTCAACGCGGCATGGGAGCGGTTTCGGGGCGACGAGGACGCCTGGGTGGGGATCCTGACCGCCAACGGCGACGTGTACTGCGCCGGGGGCGACCTGAAAGACGGTGCCGGATCGGTCGGAACGTTCGCCGGCACCTTCTGGGAGAAGCCGACGATCAACAGCTTCGAATCGGGCATGGAGCTCTTCAAACCGACCATCGCCGCGGTGCACGGCCCGTGCGTCGGATACGGCCTGACCGGCGTCCTGTTCTGCGACTTCGTCATTGCCACCACGACTGCAGGCCTGGCGCGAGAAGCGCGACCCGCACTGGCGCGGCCGGTGACCGTACCGGACTCCCCGACCGTCCCCGCCCTGCTGCGCCGGGCCGTCGAACAGGCTGGTTCGCACGCCTACGTCGTCGAACCCGCCGGTCAGGTCACCTATGCCGAGGCGGACACCCGGTCCGCGGACCCGGGATCGGCTGTCGTCGTACAAGGTTCCGACCCGTTGGGTGCTCACCTCGAGCGCAGGCATCCCGACGTTGCCGAGTGGCAAGCTGGACCGAAAAACGTTGCGCGCGTTGATCGCCGACGGGACGCTGGGGTAACTCAGGCAGCCGTGTCGACGAGCCGCAGATGCCGCTTCGCCGGCTGCTCGTCGGTGCCGCACCAGCGCCGGTGCACCGACACCAGCGAATCCGACCGCACCACCCCGATCGGGCCCCGTGGGGCGAACCGCGCCAGGTCGGTCCGGTACAGCGCGGTGCCGGCCTTGGCCTGGCGGTAGCCGATCCGCATGCCGGTGGCGCCGAATGCGGCCAGGCCGCCCAAACCCGGCAGCGCCGCGGCGAACAAGGCCCACAGTGACGCCGAGATCAGCAGCGCGGCCAGGGCGCCGGTGATCAGCAGCGGCGTGCTGATGGGTGAATCCGGTGCCGGCGCGGTCGGCGCCGCCACCGGAGGAGCTGGCTCGGTCGCGGCCGGCGGCGCGGCGAACCCACCCCGCAACGCGAAGGTGACCGGGTTCCGCGGCGAAGGATCGCCGATGACGGTCGTCGGCGTGACCGGCGCGTCGAGGCCGGCACCGGACAGGTAGCCCGTTGCGGGGCCCGCCGAGAGCGGCGAGGCGACGGGGTCCGACAGGTTCGCGCCCAGCGACAGCACCGCATTGGCCACCTCGCTGGGCAGGGCGGCCAGCGGGATCAGTGCGCCGCCCACGGCCGTCAGGCTGGCCTGCAGGTAGGTGAGGACGTCGGTGATGGGTGTCGATGACGTGGGCAGCGACGCGAGCAGCGTCGGCAGCGAGATGACGGTGTCGCCGACGGCGACCACGAAGTTGGTGGCCGAGGTCAGCGCCGTCGTGGCGGGCTGCAGCAACGACGCGAGCGTCGGGTCGACCGGTGCGGCGACCGGTTCGGCCGTCGGCAGCGAGTCGGCCCGGGTGGACGGGTCGGTCCCGGCGACCGCCGATGGCGTGCTCGACGATCCTCCGGGGGCCGGGTCGGCGGCGGGCTGCGCGGTCGGCGTTGTGGCATCGGTGCCGGCCGTCGTGGCGTCCTTCGTGGTATCCGGTGTACCTCCGGTGACCGGTGACGATTCCGTCGGCGCGGACTGCTCAGCGGTGCTCTCGACGGGCTCGGCGGCACTGGCGGCATCGGCGGCGTGGTCCGCTGCTGCCTGGTCGACAGCCTCGTCGGCGGCGGTCTGTGCCGACTTGCGGTGCTGGGGGCCAAAGCCCCCGGTGAAGGCGCCGATGGCGTCGCGGATCGCCTTGTCCAGCGACGGCGCGGTGGCCGCGCGGCCCGCGGCGCCGGCGGACGACGACGGCTCAGTGCCCGTGCCCGGGGTGCCCGACGACGTGGTCGTCCCGCTGCCCGCCGAGGTGTCGTCAGGGTCGGCCGAGGCGATGGCGGCACCGAACGCACCGCCGAGAGTCAGCCCGGTCGTGAGGACAGTGACGCCCAGAGCACGACGAAATCGTGTCGAAATGGTCGTCTCCTCATTGCTCAAGAGGCCGCCTCAAAGGGACTGCGATTGCACCGTGATAGCGATCACAGCAATGTCCAATATGCTGGTCGACCAAGGTGATTGTCAAACACCGCAACGGAGAGAACGGTCACAGGGCGGCATGTTTGCCGCCCCCTGCGCACGCCCATCGGGCCAGCTTGCCACTGGTAGTGCGGGGAATAGCGCCCGCGGACAGCACCTGGACGTCGGCCACCGCCACCCCATGCCGGCTGCTCACCAGAGCGCGGATCTCGTCGATCGCCGCCTGCACGTCCGCGCGCGCCGTACCCGCGGCCCGCTCCGCCACGATGGTGACCGCGTCGGCGTCGGGGGCTGCGTGGGCGACCACGTACCCGCGCCGGACCAGCGCCGCGGCGTCGGCCACCGTGGCCTCGATGTCCTGCGGGTAATGGGCGCGGCCCCCGATCACGATCAGATCCGCCAGCCGGCCGGCGACGTACAGCTCGCCGTCCCGGTAGAAGCCCAGATCGCCGGTGCGCAACCAGTCGCCGTCGGGGTCCGAACCCGACGAGTGCCCGCCGGCACGGAGCACCGGACCCAGCCGGGCCCCGAACGTCGTGCGGCTCTCCTCCGCGCGGCCCCAGTAGCCCCGGCCGATATTGCGGCCCTGCAGCCAGATCGCACCGACGCACCCGTCGGGCAGCTCTGCGCCGGTGTCCGGATCGACGATCACGGCCCACAGGCTGCGCGCCACCCGGCCGCACGAGACCTGCGCCAGCCCCTCCGGCGCGTCGGCAGCCACCACAACCACCCGGCCCTCGGATAGCGCGGTGCGGTCGACGTACGTCACCCTCGGCACCGACGGCGTCTCGCTGGTGGCCACCAGCAGGGTGGCCTCGGCGATGCCATAGGACGGTTTGATCGCCGTCGGCGGCAGGCCGAACGGGCTGAAGGCGTTGTTGAACGCGGTGATGGCGCCGATGCTGACCGGCTCCGAGCCGATGATCATGACGACCCTGCTCAGGTCGATATCGCTGCCAGGCGTGGGCACGCCGCGCTGCGCGGTCCACTCGTAGGCGAAGTTCGGTGCGGCCGTCACCACCCGGGCGTCACGGGAGCCGGCGGCCAGTGCGTCGATCCAGCGCTGCGGCCGGCGGATGAACGCGGTCGGTGACATCAGTGTGGAATGGCCCCCGTACACCGTCGGGAACCCGATCATCGACAGACCCATGTCGTGGTAGAGCGGTAACCAGCTGACCCCGTGGGTGTTCCGGTCGAGCATGTCGATCGACAGGATCATCTGCAGCAGGTTGAAACCGACCGCACGGTGGGTGATCTCGACGCCCACCGGCGGTCGCGTCGCACCGCCGGTGTATTGCAGGTGCGACACGTCGTCCACGTCGAGTTCCGCCGGGGCGAACGCGATTCCGGCGTCGTCGGGCACCTCGTCGATGACGATCACGTGCGGGTTGCGGGCGCCGGCGTGGGTGCCCAGGAACTCCTCGACCCGCCCGCGGACCGCCACGGTGGTGAGCACCACTGTCGGGCGGGCGTCGGCGAGAGCGACCTCGAGGCGGGCGGTGTGGCCGGGCAACTCGGGTGCGAAGAGTGGGACGGCGATGGTGCCCGCCTTGATGGCGGCGAAGAACCCGGCGACGTACTCGAGGCCCTGCGGGGCCAGGATGGCGACCCGGTCGCCGCGACCGGCGAGTTCCTGGATCCGGGCGCCGACGGCGCGCAGTCGGCGCCCGAGTTGGGCCCAGGTCAGTTCGACGGCATGTGGCTCCCCCGCTCCGCTGTGGTCCAGATAGCGGTAGGCGACCGCGTCGCCGACACTGGCGATGTTCCGCTCGATCAGGGAGATCAGCGTGGTGCCGGGCGGTAGGACGATTCCGCCGTGAGCGTCCAGGCAATCCTCGATGCGCAGCAGCCCAGAGGGAACGGTGTGCTGCCCGGCGCCGACCATGGAATCAAGTCTAGGAGGTCCGAATTGGCCTGGGCATCAACTCAACTCGTGGGGTCGCTCACCTTTACCAGCATCTTGCCGATGTTGGCGCCGGTGAACAGCCCGTTGAGCGCTTCGACACACGACTCGAGCCCGTCGAACACGGTCTCGTGGTGCACCAGCAGGCCCTGCTCCTCCCAGCCGCGCAGGGCCGCGTAGGCCTCCTCGAATCGGCTCCAGTCGTCCAGCGCGTTGAAGCCCTGCATGAGGGCGGTGCGGGACAGCAGGTTCACGTAGTTCGACGGCCCCGGATGGTCGCCGGTGAGGTAGCTGGAGATGACGCCGCAGAGCACCACCCGCGCCCGGGGCGCCAACCGGCCCAGCACCGCGTTCAGCACGGGCCCGCCGACGTTGTCGAAGTAGACGTCGACGCCCTTGGGGCAGTGCGCTCTCAGGTCGGCGGCCAGTTCGCCCCGCTTGTAGTCGATGCACGCATCGAAGCCGAACTTCTCGACGACGAACGCGCCCTTGACCGCTCCCCCGGCGATACCGATTACCCGCGCCCCGGCGATCTTGGCGATCTGGCCGGCGACGGATCCGGTGGCGCCGGCCGCCGCCGACACCACGACGGTCTCGCCCGGCTGCGGCTTGCCGATACCGGACATGCCGAAGTAGGCGGTGGCACCGGTTGGGCCGTACACCGACATCGCGGCCAGTTGGCCCAACCCCGGGGCGACCGGCGTGCAGAACAGGTCGTCGCGCACGACGACGTACTCCTGGAAACCGGTCAGGGTTGTCACCACGTCGCCGACGGCGTACGCGGGACAGCGCGATTCGACAATCTCGCCGATGCCGGCACCGCGGATGACCTCGCCGAGTTGGACGGGCGGCAGATACCCGGGCTGATCGTCCAGCCAGGTCCGCGCCGCGGCGTCCATCCCGATGTAGGTGGTGCGCACCAGCGCCTCGCCGTCCTGCAGGTCCGGCGTCGGGCCGTCGACCAGTTCGACGTCATCGGGGGCGACCAGACCCGTGGGCCGACGCCGCAGCACGATCCGGCGGTTGGTTCGCTGCGTCACGAGGCCCGAAACTACCTGACGCGCAGGCAGCTTCGGGGGCAATCGCGCCCGATCTACCCCAGCGCGGCGAGGGCCGACTCGTAGTCGGGTTCCTGCGCGATCTCGGGCACGAGTTCGGTGTAGGCGACGTTGCCGTCGGCGCCGATCACCACGACGGCGCGGCCCAGCAGGCCGGCCATCGGGCCATCGGCGATGGTGATCCCGTAGTCCGTGCCGAAGCTGTCGCGGAAGGCCGATGCGGTGGTGACGTTCTCGATGTCCTCGGCGCCGCAGAATCGCTTCTGCGCGAACGGCAGGTCGTTCGACACGTTCACGATGGTGGCCCCGCCGGCCGCGGCACGCTCGTTGAAAGTACGGACGCTGGTGGCGCAGACCGGCGTGTCGATCGAGGGAAAGATGTTGAGCAGCAGCGGCTTACCCTGGAACTGCTCGTTACTGACGGTGCCGAGATCGGTGCCGGTCAGGGTGAATGCCGGCGCCCGAGTGCCGACCGCGGGCAGCTCGCCGAGGGTGTTGATCGCATTTCCACGCAAGGTTATCTGTGCCATGCGAACAGTCTGGCAGGCGCGGCGCGGTGGCGGGCGGTCAGGGTCGCCGCCGCATTCGCCCGGCGCGGTTACTGGTCGATCACCCGCACCAGGTACGGCGTAATCCCGTCGGTGCGCACCTTCGACACCGTCACGGCCGGCGGGGTGGACTCCACCATCTGCCCGTTGCCGATGAACAGCGCGACGCTCTGGCTGCCCTCGGGGCCCCAGAAGATCAGGTCACCGGGAAGGGCCTGCGACGGCAGCACCTTGCGGCCGACCTTGTACTGCTCGCCCGACGACCGCGGCATCTTGATGCCGACGCCGGCGAAGGCGTACACGATCAAACCGGACGAGTCGAAGCCGACGACCTTCGGTTTGGGCGTGGGCACGACCGGTGCGGCCACGGGGGGCAGCTGCCCGAAGATGGGCACCGGTGCGGGATTCAGCGGATCCGTCGTCTGGGCCGCGCTCAGGTCGACGGGGGCCGCGTCATCGCCCGAACCCGAGCCGGGGCTGGCTCCGTCGACATTGCCGCCGCCGTACGAGTAGGGCACCCCACGCTGGGACAGTGCCCGCTGGATCACGAACTGGATGGCTTGGGCGCGGGTGCCGGTCCAGGGGGCGGCGGCGGCGGTGCCGGCGGTCATCAATCCGGGTGCCACTAACACGACCAGGGCCAGTGCGGCCGCCGCGAGCTTGCTGATCCGTGTCATGTCCGTCCACCTTTCTCGTCACGGCGCGGATGAACCACATGCGCCACAACAGTCACTACTACCACTTGTACAACAAGCCCGAAGTGGCCACCAAATCTGGTGACGGCGGTTGCGGATCTGTTGTCGTACCGTGACCACCCCGGTGGCACCCCGTTACCGGAGCGCTGAAATGAATTGCCGCGCAAGCGGTGCGGCCGGATGCGACGGCCTCGCTCCTCCGAAGCGTGCCGCGGCAACTCGGTCGAGTCGACGGACCTCGGCTCGGGTCAGTGCTTCTTGTCGCGCACCTTGTACGTCGACGGCCACGACTGCCGTGATTCATCGCCGACGAGGGGCACGCCCTTGGCGCCGACCTTCACGTTGTAGGCCTCCTTGCCCGCGCCGACCTCCTTGTTGGCGTGCTCGGTGGCCAGGTAGTAGAGCTCGTCGATCGCGGCCTCGCTGTAGGCGACGAAGGTGGTTCTGCGCTCGGCGTCGCCGAGCCCGGCCGTCATCCGGTCCGGCAGGACCTTGGACGCCAGGGCGCCCACGGCGAGCAGCGCGATCGGGATGACCCAGTAGAAGACGAACGACAGCGGGGTACGGGTATCCAGGATCGTGGCATCACCCTGCACCACCGGCGGGATGGCCGACGACGCCGTCATCCCGGCGAACACCGCGACCCAGATCCAGGTCAGGCGGTTGGTGATCCGAGCGAACAGGTCGCTGTTTATCACGTCGGGAGGCTGACCCTGCTCGGCGAACTCGCGGATGAACGGGCGGCCGGTCAGCACACCGCCCAGCGCGACCAACAGGATGCCGAGATTGCTCAGCGGCTGCATCCAGCGTTCCATCACCGACTGGTCCAGCACGAAGGTCAGCACGGTCAACACCGCGAAGGTGGCCACCGCCCCGATCTGCAGGGCGGCGCCCGGCTTCCCGCTGGCCCGCCCGATCACCAGGCACGCGACGGCGGTGGTCAGCGCGATCAGGACGGCGGTCAGGAACGGGACGTTGCCGACCAGGATCCAATAGACCAGCCATGGCGCGAAGCCGAACAGGATGCCCACGATCGGTCAGTGTATGGCCGGGCGGGTTCGGTGGGTATGCCAGCCGGACCGCGCGTCAGGGGTGCAGAACGACCTTGATCGCCCCGGCGGCCCGGTCGGTGGCCACCCGGAATCCTTCGGCCGCGTCCGCCAGCGGAAACCGGTGGGTGATCACGGCAGCCGCGATCTCGGGATCCGCCGCCAGGGCCGTCGCGGCCTCGGCGAACTCTCGGCCGTCACGGCCACGTCGGTAGCAGTAGCTACCCGCGATGGTGAGTTCGTTCATCAGCAGCGGCAGCCCGGGCACGGCCCACGTCCCGGTGTTCACGCCGACCAGCGCGATCCGCCCGCCCGGGCCGACCGCGTCGACGCACTGCTGCAGCGACGGCTCGGTGCCCGCCGCTTCGACAGCGATGTCGTACCGGCCGTTCGGTTGTCCGGCGCCCAACCGTTCCCCTGCGGCGATCTGATGCGGATGACGGGCCGCGAGATCGACTGACAGACCCAGCGCCCGGGCCGCGGCCACCGCGAGGAGTCCGATCGAGCCGCCGCCGACCACCAGGGCGCGTTCCCCTGCCATCGCGGACACCCGGCGAAATGCGTGCCAGCACACTGCCATCGGCTCCACCAGCGACGCATCGGTCACCGCCAGACCGGCCGGTAGTTCCAGCAGGCAGTCGGGTGGGACGGCAACACGCTCGGCCATCCCGCCGTCGTGGTCCAGGCCGAGCATTCCGCGCGGCCCGGGGCCCTGGCAGCGCTGCGTGGCACCGGCCGCGCACTGATCACAGTGCCCGCACGCGATGGTCGGCTCCACGCAGAACGTCCGGCCGTCCAGGGTTCCGGCGATCTCATGACCGAGGGTGACCGGCAGGCCGAATTTCAGCAGCCCGAGGTCGCTGCCGCAGATGCCCGCCGCGGCGACCTCCACCACGGGCCAATCGGCCACCGGGACGGGAGCGTCGACCACGGTCGCCGATCCGTCCACCGAATGCACCGCCCGCATGGTGTCCCTCGCTTCCCCCGCTAGGCCCGGGTCTGTGCGGCCGACAGCCGCTGTCGCCACCATGTCACCCGGTCCGGATCCGTGAGGGCGAAACGCTCCACCAGATCGGGGTCGGGGCCCGGCGGCATCGGCGCGACCGGCAGGTGGCCGTCTACGGGGAGCAGCCAACGTCCTCGGGGCACAACATCACCCGCGAAGAGTCCGCGGGTGCCCAGCGCACAGGCGTAGGGCAACTCGGGTAATGCTCCGGCCAGCGCGACGGCACCGGCGAGTGCGATGCTGGTCTCGCCGGTGGACGTCACCACGCACGGCAGCCCGCACGCCTCGGCGATCCGCAAAGCCCGCCGCACGCCACCCATCGGGCCGAACGACAGCACGACGAGATCGGCCACCCCAGCGAGATCGAGACCGCTGGGATCCGCCGCGTTCCGCAGGGACTCGTCGACGGCCACCGGCACGTCCACCCGCCGCCGCACCGCGGCGAGCTCTTCGGTTGTGGCACAGGGTTGTTCGATGTATTGGAGCCCCCCGGCCGCGCGGTCGAGCGCCTCGATCGCCGCCACTGCGCCGTCGACACCCCATCGGCCGCCGGCGTCACAGCGAACGCTGCCCGTAGGGCCGACGGCCTCGCGGACGGCCTGCACACGCGCGATGTCCTCGACCAATGGTCCGAAGCCGACCACGACGTCGGCGGTGGCGCAGCCGGAATCGGCGACCGTTCGGTGCGCATGGGCGGCGTCGACGGCCGGCACCCGCACCGCTACCGGGACCCGTCCGCGCACCGGGTCGGGCCAGCCCACCGTTCCGCCCTCGACGGCCGCGGTCAGCCAGCGGCCCAGCACCGCGGGGTTCGCGTCGACGGACGGGCTGAACTCACCCCAGCCCTGTGGACCCTCGAGGAGCATGCCCTCGCAGACCACCGCGGCACCCGAGTCGGACGTCGCCGGTATGGCGAACACCGGGGCATGGTCGAAGTCGATCAGGGTCTGCACAGGGTGCGACGTTAGCCCAGCCCCGGGACCCACCCGGACGGCCAGGTACAGCCGGCGGGTTTCCCCACCGCCTCCACCTGGTGGGACTCAACCGCTCAGGGCACGGTCACGCAGCCGACGCCGGGAATGCCTCCGGGTCCGCCGCTACCGGTGGGCCCGCCGGGCGGCCGGGATCTCGAACTGCACGCGGGCCGCCTGCGCGATCAGCGGCGCCAGTCGCGCGCGGGCCGCGTTGTGCGCCTCGTCCCGGTCGTACGCCCGGTAGGCGTCGGCGTCCGCGTGGTCGGACACGATCGCGAAGCTCCAGTTGCCGTCGCGCAACCCCAGGTCGTCCCCCAGGGTGAAATTGACCGTGCCCGGGACGTTCAGGTTCCCGAAGATGTCCTGGATCTCGGCGACCAGGGCGCGGTCGGACTCGGGCTTCAGCTGGATCATGACGACGTTTCGGATCACCGGCGCACCGTAACAGGACACGCTTCCTGCCTGCGGATTCGGTCAAACTCTTGACTCAGTCCAGAAAAATAAGTACTAGTGGTCAGGTGGGGTCGAACCAGGAGTACGTCGAGCGGCTGCGTAGCGCCGATCTGCGTGTTACCCGGCCACGCGTCGCGGTTCTCGAAGCCGTCCACGACCGTCCCCACGCCGACACCGAGACCATCTTCGCCGCCGTCCGCGTCGGGCTGGCCGACGTTTCGCGGCAGACCGTCTACGACGTGCTCAACGCCCTGACCGCCGTCGGGCTCGTGCGCCGGATCCAGCCGTCGGGCTCGGTGGCCCGCTACGAATCACGCGTCGGCGACAACCACCACCACGTCGTCTGCCGCTGCTGCGGGGTGATCAACGACGTGGATTGCGCGGTCGGCGACACCCCGTGCCTGACCCCCGAACCGGCGGCGGTCGAAGGGTTCCTGCTCGACGAGGCCGAGGTCATCTACTGGGGACTGTGCCCCGCTTGTTCGGCCACAGTGACCCCCAATAGTTCTGTCCCAGAAGAATTTTTCTGATCACAACCGTGGTCACAGCCCAATTCACCACTCCCGAAAGGAAATGCAGTGCCTGAGGAAACTCCTCCGATTGGAGAAGCCCAGACCGAGCCCGCCCAAACCGGCGGTTGCCCGATGCTCATCAAGCCGCCCGTCGAGGGTGGCAGCAACCGCGACTGGTGGCCGAACGCGGTCAACCTGAAGATCCTGCAGAAGAATCCGGAAGCCATCAACCCGCAGGACGAGGGTTACGACTACCGAGAGGCCGTCCAAACGCTCGACTTCGACGCCTTCCAGCGCGATTTCGATGCCCTGTGCATCGATTCGCAGGACTGGTGGCCGGCGGACTTCGGCCACTACGGCCCGCTGTTCGTCCGGATGTCCTGGCACGCGGCCGGCACCTACCGCGTCCAGGACGGTCGGGGCGGCGCCGGTCGGGGCATGCAGCGTTTCGCCCCGCTGGACAGCTGGCCGGACAACGTACTGCTGGATCAAGCCCGCCGGCTGCTGTGGCCGCTGAAGAAGAAGTATGGCAACAAGATCTCCTGGTCCGACCTGATCGCCTACGCCGGCAACCGCGCGATGGAGAACATGGGCTTCAAGACCGCCGGATTCGCGTTCGGTCGACCGGACTACTGGGAGCCCGAGGAGGACATCTATTGGGGCGCCGAGTCCGAGTGGCTGGGGTCGCAGGATCGCTACAAGGGCAGTGATCGCACCAAACTGGACAATCCGCTGGCCGCCACCATGATGGGTCTGATCTACGTCAATCCCGAAGGCCCCGAGGGTGTTCCGGACTACCTGGCGGCCGCCATCGACATCCGCGAGACCTTCGGCCGGATGGCGATGAACGACATCGAGACCGCGGCGCTGATCGTCGGCGGACACACCTTCGGCAAGACCCACGGCAACGGTGATGCCGACGCCCTGGGTCCCGAGCCGGCGGCCGCCCCGCTGGAGGAAATGGGTCTGGGCTGGGCGAATCCCAACGACACGGGCAACCCCAACGACAGGGTGGGCAGCGGCCTCGAGGTGACCTGGACGCACACCCCGACCAAGTGGGACAACAGCTTCCTGGAGATCCTCTACGGCAATGAGTGGGAGCTGTTCAAGAGCCCAGCGGGTGCCAACCAGTGGCGGCCGAAGGACAACGGCTGGGCCAACTCGGTGCCGACCCCGGACCTCAAGGGCCGCACGCACCCGGCGATGCTGACCACCGACCTGTCGATGCGGTTCGACCCGATCTACGGCGAGATCACCCGCCGGTGGCTGGATCACCCCGATGAGCTCGCGCAGGAGTACGCCAAGGCCTGGTTCAAGCTGATTCACCGCGACATGGGTCCGGTGGTCCGCTACCTGGGCCCGCTGGCTCCGAAGCAGACCTGGGTGTGGCAGGACATCGTCCCGGCCGGCAAGACGCCGTCCGCCGACCAGGTCGCCAAGGCCAAGGCCGCGATCGACGACTCGGGTCTGACTGTCTCCCAGCTGGTTTCGACCGCGTGGAAGTCCGCTTCGTCCTATCGCAACAGCGATATGCGCGGCGGTGCCAACGGTGGCCGCATCCGACTGCAGCCGCAGCTCGGCTGGGAGGCCAACGAGCCTGATGAGCTGGCCCAGGTGATCCGTGCGCTGGAAGGCATCGCGGCGGATTCGGGCCTGTCGTTCGCGGACACCGTGGTTCTCGCCGGCAACGTCGGTGTCGAAAAGGCGGCCAAGGCGGCCGGTTTCGACATCCAGGTGCCATTCACCGGCGGTCGTGGCGATGCCACCCAGGAGCAGACGGACCTCGAGTCGTTCTCCTACTTGGAGCCCAAGGCAGACGGCTTCCGCAACTACGCGGGCAAGGGCCTCTCGATTCCGTCGGAGTACCAGCTGATCGACCGCGCCAACCAGCTGAACCTGACGGGTCCGGAGACGGTGGTGCTGCTCGGCGGCCTGCGGGTGCTCGACACCAACCACGGCGGCAGCAAGCTCGGTGTTCTGACCGACACGCCGAGCGCGCTGACGACCGACTATTTCGTCAACCTGACGGATATGGCCATCAAGTGGGCGCCTACCGCCGAGGACGGCGTCTACGTCGGCAACGACCGCAAGACCGGTGCCGAGAAGTTCACCGCCAGCCGGGTCGACCTGCTGCTCGGGTCGAATGCGCAGTTGCGCTCGTGGGCCGAGGTCTACGCCGAGGACGACGCCAAGGAGAAGTTCGTCAAGGACTTCGTCGCGGCGTGGGTCAAGGTGATGGACGCCGACCGGTTCGACGTGAAGAAGTAGCGCGACCGAACAACCGAGTAACGAAGCCCCGCGAGCCTTACCGCTCGCGGGGCTTCGTCCGCTTGTCGGCGAGCCCACCGTTGCTTCGAGGTGGCCAAACCCTGGACGCGATACCAACATTGGCGTACGGCACGCCTCCCGCAGCGTCCAGGCGTACCGTCAGCGCGGGTGACCCCGTGCAGGGCGGGACCGCAACCGGAGGTTGTGTAGTGACGACAATTGACGCCGAGCCCTTCCCCCTCGACTTCGATCCGAAGACCACCGCACTGATCATCATCGACATGCAGCGGGACTTCGTGCTCCCCGGCGGTTTCGGGGAGAAACTGGGCAATGACACCTCGCTGTTGCTGGCGGCCGTCGAGCCGACCAGTCGGGCGCTGCAACAGGCGCGGAACATCGGCATGTTGGTCATCCACACCCGGGAGGGCCACCGCCCCGACCTCACCGACTGTCCGCCGGCCAAGCTGACCCGCGGCGGCCAGACGTTCATCGGCGAGGACGGCCCGATGGGACGCATCCTCGTGCGCGGCGAGCAGGGCCACGACATCATTCACCAGCTGTATCCGATCGACGGTGAGCCGGTGATCGACAAGCCGGGTAAGGGCTCGTTCTATGCAACCGACCTCGAGAACATCCTGCAGAACAAGGGCATCAAGACCCTGATCGTCTGCGGGGTCACCCTGGAAGTGTGTGTGCACACGACGGTGCGCGAGGCCAACGACCGCGGATACGAATGCGTCGTGCTCAAAGACTGTGTGGCGTCGTACTTTCCCGAGTTCCAGCGCGTCGGCCTGGAGATGATCAAGGCGCAGGGCGCAATCTTCGGCTGGGTCTCGGATTCCGAAAGCTTCATCGCGGCGACCTCCTGATGTCCACCAGTTCCCGGCACTACCCGAACCTGTACAAGGACTCGGTCTCGTTGATGGCCGTGACGGCCCGGGTCACCGGACTGGCCGGCATCGAGGGCGGCTCGGTGGTGATGGCATCGGCCACCAACGTCGAGAATCTTGCGGCCGCCGGACTGGGCGACTTCGAGGTCCGGCCCAACGACCTCGTCGTTGCGGTCAAGGGCGACGCCGACGCGTGCGCCCAGGCACTGGAACTCGCCGACACCCTGCTATCGGCCGCACCGGCCCACGCCGACGGGGCCGTCGCGGACATGGCACCGTCGAGCATCGCGATGGCCAGGCGGCGCAACGGCGACCTCAACCTCGCGTTGATCTCGGTGCCGGGCGACTACGCCGCGGCCGAGGCCATGAAGGCCCTCCGACTGGGCATGGACGTCATGGTGTTCTCCGACAACGTCTCCCCCACAGCCGAACTCACCATCAAGACCTATGCCGCGCAGGCCGACCTGATGGTGATGGGCCCGGATTGCGGGACGTCGATCGTCAACGGCATACCGCTGGGATTCGCCAATGTGGTGCGCCGGGGGCCGATCGGCGTCGTCGGCGCATCGGGCACCGGCACCCAGGAGGTGACGGTCCGCATCCACCAGGGCGGTTCGGGTGTGTCGCAGGCGCTGGGCACCGGTGGACACGATCTGGCCGAGGCGATCGGCGGGATCTCGATGCTGCACGGACTGGCCGCCCTGGACGACGATCCCGGCACGGAAGTCATCGTGCTGGTGTCCAAACCGCCGGCGCCGGCGGTGGCGACGAAGGTCCTCGCTGCGGCGACAGCCAGCGCCAAGCCGGTGGTGGTGATCTTCCTGGGCGCCGACCCCGCGGCGGTCGACGGCGACGGCGTGCACGGCGCGGGCAGTCTGGCCCAGGCGGCCGACATGGCGATCACGCTGGCAGCGGGCGGCAACCCGGGCCGCGACGAGATCACGATCACCGAAGAAACCTTGAAACTATTGCGCGACAAGGCTACCCGACTGACCGACGCGCAGCGGTATGTGCGGGGAATCTTCTCCGGTGGTACCTTCTGTTTCGAGGCCCAGCTAGTGCACCGCGCCGCCGGCATCACCGCGCACTCCAACACCCCGGTGTCCGGCAACACCGCACTGGCCGACATCGCCGCCAGTGTCGAGAACACCATCATCGACATGGGCGACGACGAGTTCACCCAGGGACGTCCCCATCCGATGATCGATCCGTCTTTGCGGGACAGCAGAATTCGCGCGGAGGTCGCCGATCCGTCCACCGCCGTGGTGCTCTTCGACGTCGTGCTCGGCTACGGGTCGGCGGCCGATCCGATCGCCGGGCTGCTGCCGGTGCTGACCGCGGCCGACGATACGCACGTGGTCTTCATCGGCTACGTCTGCGGCACCGACCTGGATCCGCAGAACCGTGATCAGGTGGTGAGCCGCCTGGAATCCGCCGGCGTAATCGTCGCATCGAGCAACGCCGAAGCGGCCACCTGGTCGGCCGCCCTGATCGCCGAACGAGCCGGAGTCACCGCGTGAAGAGCCTGTTCAGCCGGGATCTCGAGGTCGTCAACGTCGGGCTGTCGAGCTTCGCCGAGAACATCACCGCGGCCGGCGGCACTGCAACGCAATTGGACTGGGCGCCGCCCGCCGGCGGCGACGCCGAACTCGGCTGGACACTGGCGACCCTGATCGGCGATCCGCGGATCGAGCAGGCCAACCGAACGGCCTACGACCGCTATCTGGCCGCCCAACCGCGACTGGTGGACGTGGTACTGGCCCGCGACGCGATCCCGGGCCTGACCGAACGGCGCATCCTGCACTCCGGTCCGCCGATCGGCTGGGACGACATGTGCGGCCCGCAGCGCGGGGCCATTGCCGGGGCGATCCGCTACGAGGGCTGGGCCGATGACCTGCACGCCGCGGAAACCCTCGCCGCGTCCGGCGCGGTCGCCCTCGAGCCGTGTCATGAGCACGGGGCGGTAGGTCCGATGGCCGGCATCATCAGCCCGTCGATGCCGGTCTGGGTGGTGGAGAACGCCACATCGGGAAATCGCGCCTACTGCAACCTCAACGAAGGCCTGGGCAAGGTCCTCCGCTTCGGCGCCAACTCCGGCGAGGTGCTCGACCGGCTGAGCTGGCTGGGCGGCGAGTTCTTCACGGTGCTGCAGACCGCGGTGCGCGGCATGGCCGATCACGATCTGAAACCGCTGATGGCCCAGGCGCTGCACATGGGCGACGAGCTGCACAACCGCAACGCGGCGGCCTCCGGTCTGCTGTTCAAACGCCTCACCCTGGCACTGCTGGATTCCAACCTGCCGACCGCCGCGGTGGCCCGCGCGCTGGAATTCATCGCCGGCAACGACCACTTCTTCCTCAACGTGTCGATGGCCGCCTGCAAGTCGATGACCGATGCGGCGGCCGGGGTGCCGGGCAGCAGTCTGGTGACGGTGATGGCGCGCAACGGCGTGAACTTCGGCATCCGGTTGTCCGGCACCGGCGACCGGTGGTTCCAGGCCCCCGCCAATCCCGTTGACGGCCTGTACTTTCCGGGCTACTCGGTGGACGACGCGGCCGCCGACCTGGGTGACTCGGCGATCACCGAGACCAACGGACTCGGCGGCTTCGCGATGGCGGCCTCGCCGGCGATCGTCCAGTTCGTCGGCGGCACACCGGCCGACGCGACCGCCAACAGCCGCCGGATGCTGGGCATCACGCTGGGCACCAACCCGGCATTCACCCTGCCGCAGTTGAACTTCGGCGGCACCCCGGCCGGGATCGACGCCCGGGCCGTCGTGGATTGCGGAGTCCTGCCGATCATCAACACGGGAATCGCGCACAAGCAGGCCGGCGTCGGCCAGATCGGTGCCGGTATCACCACGGCGCCGATGAAGTGTTTCGACGAGGCGGTCGTCGCGCTGGCGAGAGGTTTGCAATGAGCCGGATCGCGGTGGTGGCCTTCGGTGGCAACGCGCTGGTGACCGACGCCGAACACGATTCCATCCCCGATCAGAACAAGACCGTCAGCCGGACCGTTCCTCCCCTGCTCGATCTGATCGAGCAGGGCTGGGGGCTGGTGGTGTCGCACGGCAACGGGCCTCAGGTTGGGTTCATCCTGCGCCGCTCCGAGATCGCCCAGTCCGAGGTCGATCCCGTGCCGGTGGACTACGCCGTCGCCGACACCCAGGGCGCGATCGGCTACATGTTCGTCAAGGCGTTGCGCAATGAGCTGACCGAACGAGGGCTACAGCGACCGGTTGTCGCGGTGGTCACGCAGTCCGTCGTCTCCCGCGACGATCCTGCGTTCGACAATCCGACCAAACCGGTCGGTTCGTTCATGCCCCAGGGAATCGCGAAAAAGATGGCAGCCGAACATGGTTGGACCATCGCCGAGGACGCCGGCCGCGGCTGGCGGCGTACGGTGCCCTCACCGGTGCCCACCGCCATCCTGGAGACCGAGTCGATCCGGCAGCTGCTGTCGGCGGGCGCGATCGTCATCGCCGCCGGCGGCGGCGGTATCCCCGTGGTGGTCGAGGATGACGGCTCGGTGACCGGACTCGAAGCCGTCGTCGACAAGGATCTCGCCTCCGGGCTACTCGCGCACGAACTCGGTGCCGACCTGCTGATGATCCCCACCGCGGTGTCCCGGGTCGCGGTCGGGTTCGGCAGCCCCGACGAGAAATGGCTCGACCGGCTCACGGTCGCCGAGGCGCGCCGCCTCATCGCCGCCGGGGAGTTCGGCAAGGGCTCCATGGAACCGAAGGTCGCCGCCATCGCCGACTTCGTCGAGCGGACCCCGCACGCTGTCGGTGTCATCGGCGCGGCCGCCGCAATCCCGCAGATCCTGGCCGGAACCTCCGGTACCCGGGTGGTCGCCGACGAGGACTCCGACGCAGTACTCCTGGCGGTCAACGGCACCCTCATGCGGGGCCTGAAGCTCAACCCGAATCTCGTCGATGCCGGCGCAACCTTCGTCCGGGAGGCGTCGACCGAACCGGCCTACCGACTGTGGACCATCGCGGACGAGCACCCCGCCATGGTCCGCGTTACCGACGGGACCGGATCCGCGGTGGCCGTGGAGGTCTGGTCGGTTCCGCACCATGCCCTGGCGAACATCCTGCTGGCCGAACCCGGGGGGCTCTCGGTCGGCAAGGTCCGGCTCGATGACGACACGGTGGTGCTCGGTGTGATCGGCGAACCTGCCCTGGTCGAGGGACATCGGGAGATCACCGAGTTCGGCGGCTGGCGGGCGTACGCCGCCGAACGTGGTCTCCCGTCGTGACCGTGTTCGGCCGGGCGCTGTTGCCCGAAACGGAAACCGTGCCGTTCTGGCGGCAGGTGTTGCGCGGGATCTCGCAATGCGGCTTCCAGGCCAACGAGATGACCGGCCTGCTGTTCGTCGCCGCGGCCGCGGCCTACAGCATTCGGATGGCGGTGTTCCTGGTGGTCTCGGTGATCATCGCCACGATTGTCGCGAGACTCTTGAAGGCCGACCGGACGCTGCTCGATCTCGGATTGTTCGGGTTCAACTCCGGACTGATGGGCTTGGCGCTGGGCAACTTCTATCAGCCGAATGCCGCGCTCTGGGTTACCGTCGTGGTGCTGGCGATGGTGGTCGCCGGTGTTGCCGTGGCGATGGCACGGCAACTGTCCATTCCGTTCCTCGCCGCGCCGTTCATCGGGACCTTCTGGCTGATGTGGTTCGTCGCAGACACCATCCCCGAGGTCATCAAACTCGACCTCGGTCCCTGGGCGGCCGCCGATGTCAGCTGGCTGCCTGCGACGATCACCGTGCTCGGTGCCGCGCTGTTCTCCCCCAGCCTGATCACCGGTCTGCTGTTCCTGCTCGGCCTGCTGGTGAGCAACTGGCGCCACGCCGTCGTCGCCCTCATGGGCGCAGCGGTGGCCGTCGCGCTGGCGGTGCACGTCGGCAGCCCCGGTACCGCCGTCAACTCCGGATTCGTCGGCTTCAACGCGGTTCTCGCCGCCCTGGCGGTGTATGCCGTCCTCCAACCGGACATCCGGCTGGCGCTGTTGGGTGCACTGTTGGGAACGTGGTTCTTCAGCTACATCAACCGAGGTGCGCCGGTGCCCGCACTGGCTTCCGGCTTCGTCGTTGCCGTGTGGTTCATCATGCTGCTGGGCTGGCTCGACCGCCGGTTCAGCGAGACGCCGGAGACCGCAACCGGTCGGTGACCTCAGACCGGCCGCGACAGCTGGGCGGCGATCAACGGTGCGATCCGGTCGGCCAGGAACGCGTGACCGGCATCGGTCGGATGCACACCGTCGTGACCGATGAGCCACGGCGTGCCGAAGAACCACCCGGCGATCAGCGGGTCGTAGAACGTCGCGCCGTGCGACACGGCCTGCGCGCGCAGCGCATCGCGGACCCGCAACACGCCCGGCGGCACGTCGGCACCCGTCCACGGCGGCCCGATCACCAGCAGCTTCGCCCCCGGCGCGGTACGCCGAGCCTGCGCGAACGCCACCGCCGCATTGGCCGCGACAACATTCGGGTCGGCCAGCGCATCGTTGCGGGACCCGAAGTACACCACCAACGCGTCGTCGGGCCGGACGACCAGGGGTGTCAGGTCGCTGAACAGGCTGCCGTGATTGCCGCGGATCGCGTATCCCGCACCGCCCTCGGCCGACACCTCGGGCGTCACGTTGAAGCCCTGGGTCGCCAGCATCTGCCAAACCCGGGGCGCCCAGCCGTTGGGGCCCACACCACCCTCGGCGCTGCCGGTGGTGTAGGAATCGCCGATCACCGCGATCCGGCTGGCGGGCGTCGTCGACGCGGCCGGCGCACCCCACGCCGCCGGGGCGATGTGCACGGTCAGCGCCGTCAGCATGGTCAGCACCCCGAGGGACATCGCACGCAGGAGTGTGCGCATCACCGCACCGTCGCCTTCCGTCGGTCCGGCAGTATCGCAACGGAGGGGTCGTCCGCCGGCGGGCGGGCGTCGAGCATGCGGCGCAACCACTTCCGGGCCGGTTCCTCCACCAGGTGGTACAGCAGTGCCGCCGCCAGCAGGCACAGCGCGAACAAGCCGGCCACGATCAGCTTGCCCGGTCCGCCGGTCAGCGTCAGGTCGAACTGCCGGGCCGCCCAGTTCCAGCTGGTGTGGACCAACTCATGGAGCATGTACAGGCAGAACGAGATCTGACCCCCGTAGACGATCACCCGGGTGGCCAGCAGTCGGGGCAGCGTCCCGACGCCGATCGCCAGCGCCACCACCAGCGGCATGAACAGCAGGTCCACCACCCCGCCGCTGTCGATCACCCCGTGCAGCGGATGGGCATCCAACACGTAGAGCAGGCCCACCGACGCGGCGACGATGGCCGCGGCGCCGACGCCGGCCAGCACGCGCGTCTGGTGGGACGGGTGCAGCCGGCGGACCGCGGCACAGGCCAGGGCACCCGCGGTGAACTGCATCAGGATCCGCGGCAGCCAGCTCCACGGGGTGTAGAAGTGTCCGCTGATCAGCAACAGGATCACCGGTGGCAGCGACGCCGCCAGGGCCAGCAGCATCAGGCCGCGCGCGCGGGTGACCTGCACCAGCCGGAAGATCACCATGATCAGCACGCCGAACAGCAGGTACGCCAGCCATTCGGCGCTGATCGACCAGGCCGGACCGTCCCAGCTGGAACCGTCGAAGAAGGGCTGGAACCACAACTGCACCATGAACAGCTGCCGGACGTAGCTGACGGCGTTGAAGGCGCTGGTGTCCTCGGTCGGGATATGACCGACATAGAAGGTGAACACCACCCACAACGCGGCCAGATGCAGCGTCACCAGGTAGACGGGCCAGACCCGGGCCAGCCGCAGCCACAGGAATCGCACCGAGCCGCGCAGCGACCACGACGGACCCATGGTGTCCAGGTAGTTCCAGGTCAGCACGAAACCACTCAGGATGAAGAACAGGTCGACGCCCTGTGCGCCGGCGTTGAGCAGCGGCGCGGTGGCCGAGGCAAATGCCGGTGCGGCCTCGTGCAGCAGGGGCCGGAAGTGGAATAGCACGACCCACAGTGCCGCGAAGATGCGGAGCCCGGTCAGGGCCTTGATCTCTCCGCTGCGCACAGACTCTTCCTGACGACCACTTCCGACGATGAACTACCGCACTGCCGCCGGGCCTCGTGCTGGCGGAGCCACACCGCTCGCCGAACCCGACGGTTACCGCAGATCCCCGTGGGTCAGCCTAACAGCGCGGCACGGTCGGCCCCGGGATCGAAATGCTGTGTGATTGCTGACAGCGCCGGCCGTTACCCTCGACTGCATGGCTCACGTCGGCAGGGTTCTCACGGTGAACGTAGCCGTTCCGGGCGGCGCGACCGGTATCGACAAGCGGCCGATCGACGAGGCCGTTGCCGTCCGCCCGCCCGGTCCGATGCACGGCGGCCTGGGCAGCGGACTGGTGGGCGACGCGATCTGCGACCGGAAGTTCCACGGTGGCGACGACCAGGCCGTGTACGCCTACGCCCGCGAGGACCTCGACCACTGGCAGGCCACCCTCGGGCGGGACCTACCCAATGGGGCGTTCGGCGAGAACCTCACCACCTCGGGTCTGGATGTCACCAACGCCCGGATCGGCGAGCAGTGGGCGCTGGGCCCGTCGGGCCTGCGGCTCGAGGTGTCGCGCCCGCGAATTCCGTGCCGGACGTTCGCGGACTGGCTGGCGGTGCGCGGCTGGGTCAGGACGTTCACCGCGGCGGCCGTGCCCGGCGCGTACTTGCGGGTGCTCGACGCCGGACCGGTGCGCGCCGGCGACCAGATCGAGGTGGTCCACCGGCCCGCGCATGACATCACCATCGGACTGGTCTTCCGTGCGATGACCACCGAACCGGAGCTGTTGCCCCGCCTCGTTGAGATCGACGCTCTGCCGGACGAGATCAGGCAAACCGCCCGCGCACGCACCTGATCGACGAAATCGTCTGTATAACAATGCCTTTCGTCGTTCGGCGATTGTTACCGGCGGGTATCAGGGCAAAACGATTCTCACGAATGTATTAGACCTTGCTCCCCGTGACCTTAGATTTGCCTCATAGCCTTCGTGACAGTGATCGAGGTTTGGATCTCGACCGAGCAGCTACCAGGGATGGAGCCGTCATGACGCCAATCAACGCATCGACTGACGCCTTCCGCAAGGCCGGGTCCGTACTGCGGTACGGCAATCCTGTGTTCGACTGCGACGGTGCCTGGATACGCGCGTTGTCCCGGCAGCTGGCGAACGTGGTGACCGTCGGCGGGTCCATCAGCTCCGAAAACCTGGACCGGGTCAGCGCCCTGGTCCGCCGGTTCGTGAACGACGAGAAGCCGTTCGTCATCGATCTCAGCGCCCTGGACATCGTCACCGCCCCGGCCGCCCGACTGCTCGAAGTGGTTTCCGAAACCTGCGAGAAGGCCGGTGTCGACTGGGCCATGGTGGCCGGAGGTCCTACGGGCCAGGCGCTGGAGGACGCCGGCGCCGTCTACGCCTCGGTGCCCGATGCGCTCGAGGAGTTCGCCGAGGCGAACACCAGTCGCCGCTCGATGATGATGCCGCTGCTGGGCACCAAGCTCACCAAGTCCGCCTGAGCAGGCGGCTCCGGTCCGGATAACCGGTAAAGTCGTGCTCACGCGGCCCCGGGCCGAACCGATGGAGTCGAATCTGCTCGGGCAGCACGGTTCCCTGACCAACGCCGAGCAGCGCGTCCCCCTGCTGCTGGCCCACGGATGAGCACCCGCTGGGCAGGCTCGAACGGTCCCCGTGGCGATGACTACGACGCCCGGTGGCGGCGGTTGGCCGCGCAGGGCGCGGACATCCACGGCGAGGCCGATCTGGTGGAGACCCTGGCCCGGGCCGACGGGTTGACCCGAATCCTCGACGCCGGCTGCGGCACCGGCCGGGTGGCGATCGAGTTGACCCGCCGCGGCTTCCCGGTCACCGGCATCGACGCGGATCCGGACATGTTGGCCACCGCCCGGGAGAAGGCACCCGAATTGCCTTGGCTACACGCCGATCTCGCGTCCCTGGACGGAGTTCTCGATTGCGTCTTCGACGTGGTCGTGCTGGCCGGCAACGTGATGATCTTCCTGACCCCCGGAACCGAGGCCCGCACGCTAGGGCAATTGGCGGCACGACTTTCGCCGGCCGGATTGCTGATCGCGGGTTTCCAGTTGCGGGCCGGCCGCCTGCCGCTGGCGGACTACGACCGGTTCGCCGCGGCCGCCGGGCTGACCCTCGTGGCGCGGTGGGCCACCTGGGACCGCGAGCCGTTCGCCGGCGGGGACTACGCGGTGTCGGTGCACCGGCGCGGTTCACCAGAATTCGGGTTCGGCAGGCTACCGGACCACCACCCGCGGGCGTAGCATGAATCCCTGCGATCGGAGCAGGTCATGACCAAAAAATCTGTTGCAAAAGTGGTGTCGGCGACGGCGTTGGGCATCGGCATTTTGCTGTCCGCTTCCCCGGCGAACGCGCTACCGCGGTGCGTCAACACGTCGAACTACACCACGCAGTGCGAATCCAACGGCAACGCGCAGATCGTTACCAACCCCGGACCCTCGGCCTACAACACCGGTTGGCCCGGATGGGGTTGGGGTTGGGGCGGATTCGGGTTCGCCTTCGGCTGATGCCTGCGCCACCCCCGGGCCGAGTGGGATCAGCCACGGTCCGCCTGCCCGAGGTTCGGCGGACTGGTGTCCGGCCTCGCCGCATCGGCCCGCTACCGTCTGATGCGTGATCGTGCTGCTGCCGCCGTCGGAGACCAAGCGTGCCGGCGGTGACGGCCCATCGCTGCGGCTCGAGACGCTGGGCCATCCCAGCCTCACCCCGGTGCGCGAGGATCTGGTCGACGAACTCGTCGACCTGGCCGGCGACCGTCCCGCGTCCCGGCGCGCCCTGGGGATCTCGGTGAAACAGGACGCCGAGATCGACCGCAACGCCGCGCTGTGGTCGGCGCCGACGATGCCCGCGATCGACCGCTACACCGGGGTGCTCTACGACGCGCTGGACATCGGGTCACTGAAAGGTGCTACGGCACAACGGGCCCGAACCCGGCTGGCGGTCGGATCGGCGCTCTTCGGGTTGCTTCGCGCCGACGACGAGATCCCGGCATACCGCCTGTCGGCCGGTTCCAAACTGCCCGACGGCGCCACCCTGGCGTCGCGCTGGAAGCCCGCCCTGGAACCGGTGTTGGCCAAGATCGGCGCGGAGGAACTCATCGTCGACCTGCGGTCGGGGGCCTACGCGGCGCTGGGCCGGATAACCGCCGCCAATGTCGTTCACGTCGACGTGCTATCGGAACGGCCCGACGGCACCCGCACCGTCGTCAGTCACTTCAACAAGGCCCACAAGGGCGAACTTGCCCGGGTGCTGGCGTCGGGCCGGAGCGAACCGTCCGACGCGGCGGGCGTCGTCGCGGTGGCCCACCGGGCCGGTCTGAACGTCGAACGCACCGGCAACAAGCTGACCGTCGTGATCAGCGACGAGCGGTGATGTACGTCGTATCGGCGAACGCCGCGAACACCTCACGCTCCGGATAGGCCAGTCCGTACCGCTCGTACAGCTCGATGACCGTCTGGCTGTCGATCTGCCAGTCGGCCAGATGCTGCAGGGTATGCCGCCGGTCCTGGTGATACATCAAGTCGTTGATGTTGACGTCCATCCGCTGCCAGCGTTCCTCGTTCATCGCGGTCCGCTCGCTGAACGACGACATGTCCGGGATGAAGTCGAACGCCAGCCAGCTGCCCACCGCGCTCGAGGCGTTGATCTGGTCGAGCAGTGCCCCGGCATCCGGCAAGTAATAGAGCAGGCCCTCGGCGCTCCACACCGTCGGCAGCACCGGATCGAAACCCACGTCACGCAGCGCGGCCGGCCAGTCCTGGCGCAGATCGATGGCCACCGCGTGGTGCGTCGCCGCCGGCCGGGCGATCGGCGCCAGCACCGACGCCTTGAAGTCCAGCACGGCGGGCAGGTCGATCTCGAACACCGTGGTGCCCGCCGGCCACGGCAGGCGGTAGGGCCGGGTGTCCAGGCCCGAAGCCAGGATCACCGCCTGGGTGACCCCGCCGCGGGTGGCCCCGAGGAAGACGTCGTCGTAGAACCGGGTGCGCGTGGCGATGTGGTTGGCCGACTGCTGCGGATCGTGCTCGGGGTCACCGGACGGGTTTTCGCCGTCGAGCAGTTTGACGAAGTAGGGCAATCCGACCGCGCGGACCAGCGCTTCCGCGAACGGGTCGTCGATCAGGGGGTCGGCGGCGCGGCTCGCCAGCGCCCGCGAAGCGGCCACCATGGTTGCGGTCGCGCCCACGCTGGAGGCCAGATCCCAGTGGTCGTCGGCGCTGCGTTCGGTCATCGGCGCAGAGTATCGCGATCGTCGAATCCGCCACATCACGCATGGCACACTTGCCGGATGGCATTCGACATCGCCCGGCCGAAGCTGGAGGGCAACATCGGCGTCGCCGGTGACCGCCGACTCAGTTTCGCGGAGTTCGGGGACCCGCAGGGCCGCCCGGTGTTCTGGCTGCACGGTACGCCCGGCGCCCGCCGCCAGATTCCGACCGAGGCCCGGCTGTTCGCGGAGCAGAACAACATCCGGCTCATCGGGGTGGACCGGCCCGGGATCGGTTCGTCGACGCCGCACCAGTACGACACCGTGTCCGACTTCGCACATGACCTGCACACCATCGCCGACACCCTGGGCGTCGGCCGGTTCGCCGTCGTGGGCCTGTCCGGCGGTGGGCCCTACACCCTGGCGTGCGCGGCCGCGATGCCGGACCGGGTGATCACCGCCGCCGTCCTCGGTGGGGTGGCCCCCACCCGGGGTCGCGACGCGATCAGCGGCGGTGCCATGACGCTGGGCACCGTCGTCGCGCCGTTGCTCGAGGTCGCCGGCCTGCCGATGCGGCTGGCCGCGGTCACCCTCGTCAACATGATCCGCCCGATCGCAACGCCCGCGCTGTACGCCTATGCGGCCATCTCGCCCGAAGGAGACCGGCGACTGCTGGTACGGCCCGAGTTCAGGGCGATGTTCCTGGACGATCTGCTCAACGGCAGTCGCAAGCAACTGTCCGCGCCGTTCGCAGATGTGGTGGCGTTCGCCCGGCCGTGGGGCTTCAGCCTCGACGAGGTCAAGGTGCCGGTGCACTGGTGGCACGGCGACGCCGACCACATCATCCCGTACGCCCACGGCGAGCACTGCGTGGCCGCACTGCCCGACGCGAAGCTCTACACCATCCACGGCGAGAGCCACCTGGCCGGTCTGGGCTGCGCCGAGGAGATCCTGCGCACGGTGATGACGGTGTGGGACCGCGACGAGAGGACAACCCCGTGAGCCATCCCAACGATGTGCCCGGTGTGCCGATGCTGATGCCGCCGTGGCTGGAGAACGTGCAGATCAAGTATCTCAACCCGGCATTGGGACCGATTCTGCGGCACCTACCGACGTTCGGCGTCATCACGCATGTCGGACGGAAATCGGGAGCCCGCTACGAGACCGTGGTCTCGCCCCTGCGCAAGGGCGACGTCGTCGCGATCGGGCTGATCCACGGCAAGACAAACTGGGTCAAAAACGTGCTGGCGGCCGGCGAAGCCGATATTCGCATGGGCCGCAAGGACTTTCATCTGATCCACCCGCGGGTGGTACCCGTCGGTGGTGACAGCGCGGGACTGCCGCGGGCCGCCCGGGCGATCAACCGGCGCGCGGGCGTGTTGGTCGCCGATATCGGGTAGCGCTGACACTGGACTGACACTGGACTGCCGCCCACGGTGTGCCCCAACGCCTACTCACTGACAATGGGCTCGCGCTCAATCCTTCGCGCCGTGGATTGACCGGCAAATTCGTCAAACATGTTGGGGCCCTGGGCGTAGAGGCGATCACCGGCA
>Ga0209023_10000562_pt1 | contig 55963 bp, 46 predicted proteins | sample LakOneMetagenome_FD_187468 | JGI IMG/M metagenome (GOLD analysis project Ga0209023, IMG submission 187468) | Freshwater and sediment microbial communities from Lake Erie, Canada (SPAdes) (version 2) | ecosystem: Environmental > Aquatic > Freshwater > Lentic | place: Lake Erie, Canada... | reverse complement strand
CGCCCAGCCGCCTGCGAAGGCCGCGCCGAACACCTCCGCGCCGATCAGGATCGCGGCGCTGATGACGGTGATGACGCTGGGCCACGCGATTTCGCGGGCGTTGGCTTCGAGCTTCTTGGCGTTCATGAGGTTGTGATCCCGTTTCGGGCGGCAATCTCTGCGAAATCGGGGCTTCAATCAAGGCTTCAGGGCGCAAAAAAGCCCAAGCCGGTGCTATACAGTGACGCACGAAAACCGCTCTAATCAAGGCTTCTTCATGACCGATACGCTCCGGGCCGTTGCCACCAGCGCCCACTCCGCCACGAACCCGCTGCTGGCCGCCTGGCAGACGCCGTTCGAGACGCCGCCCTTCGCTGACATCCGTCCCGAGCACTTCCTGCCTGCCTTCGAGAAGGCCTTCACCGAGCACACGGCTGAAATCGAGGCCATCAAGGCTGATCCCGCCGAGCCGACCTTCGAAAACACGGTCACGGCGCTTGAGCGCTCCGGCACGCTGCTCTCCAAGGTGGCAGCGGTGTTTTACGACCTCGTCGGCGCGCACTCGAACCCGGAATTGCTCGAGATCGAATCCGAGGTCGCGCTGAAGCAGGCCCGGCATTGGAATCCAATCACCATGGACGCAAGGCTGTTCGCCCGTGTCGCGAAGCTCCGCGACAAGGCCGCCACACTGAAGCTCACGCGCGAAGAGGCGCGGCTATTGGAGCGGACCTGGACCCATTTCCACCGCTCCGGAGCGGGCCTCTCGGAGGCTGCCAAGACGCGGACCGCCGAGATCAACGAGCGGCTGGCGCATCTCGCCACCTCGTTCAGCCATCATCTGCTCGGTGACGAACAGGACTGGACCATGGAGCTTGGCGAGGACGATCTCGCCGGTCTGGCGCCGAGCTTTGTTGCGTCCGCCAAGGCTGCCGCGACCGAACGCGGGATGCCGGGCAAAATGATCGTCACGCTGTCGCGGTCGTTCGTCGAGCCGTTCCTGAAGGACTCCGCCCGCCGCGACCTGCGCGAAAAAGTCTTCAAGGCTTTCACCGCGCGCGGTGACAATCAGAACGCCAACGACAACAGCGCCACCATTCTGGAAGTACTCCGGCTGCGCGAAGAGCGCGCCAAGTTGTTGGGCTATCCGAGCTTCGCCGCCTACCGGCTTGAGGATTCCATGGCTAAGACCCCGGAAGCCGTGCGCGGCCTTCTGGAGCGGGTCTGGAAGCCAGCCCGCGCCCGAGCGATGGCGGACCGCGATGCGTTGCAAGGCCTCATCACGGAAGAGGGTGGCAACTTCAAGCTCGCCGCTTGGGACTGGCGCTACTATGCCGAGAAGCTGCGCCAGCGCCGCGCCAATTTCGACGACGCATCGATCAAGCCGTATCTCTCGCTGGATCACATGATCGACGCGGCGTTCGATTGTGCAACCCGGCTGTTCGGCCTGTCATTCACCGAACGCAAGGACGTGCCGGTCTGGCACCCGGATGTGCGGGTGTGGGAGGTGAAGGACGCCAAGGGCCAGCATCAAGCGCTGTTCTACGGCGACTACTTCGCGCGGCCGTCGAAGCGCTCCGGCGCGTGGATGACATCATTGCGCGATCAGCAGAAGCTCGACGGCGACGTGGCGCCGCTGATCATCAATGTCTGCAATTTCTCGAAGGGCACCGATGGCCAGCCTTCGCTGTTGTCGCCCGACGATGCCCGCACGCTGTTTCACGAATTCGGCCACGGCCTGCACGGCATGCTGTCGAATGTGGTCTATCCGTCGCTCTCCGGGACCAGCGTGTTCACCGATTTCGTCGAACTGCCCTCGCAGCTTTATGAGCATTGGCAGGAGCAGCCGCAGGTACTGCAAAAATTCGCGCGGCATTACCAGACCGATGAGCCACTGCCGGAAGATCTGCTCAAGCGCTTTATCGCCGCACGCAAGTTCAATCAGGGCTTCGCGACCGTGGAGTTTGTCTCTTCCGCGCTGATGGACCTCGAGTTTCATACCCAGCCCGCGGCCTCGATCACCGACGTGCGCGCCTTCGAGAAACAGGAACTCGAAAAAATCGGCATGCCGGCGGAAATCTCGCTGCGCCACCGGCCGCAGCAGTTCGGTCATATCTTCTCCGGCGATCATTATGCGTCGGGCTATTACAGCTATATGTGGTCCGAGGTGATGGACGCGGATGCATTCGGCGCGTTCGAGGAAGCGCACGATATCTTCGATCCGGAGGTGGCCAAGCGGCTGCATGACGACATCTATTCGTCGGGCGGATCGCGCGATCCTGAAGATGCTTACATCGCATTCCGCGGACGCAAACCGGAGCCGGATGCGTTGTTGCGCCGCCGTGGTCTGCTCAACGAACCGGAAGCAGCGTGAGTCTCGCGACGACATGACCATGCGCCGCCTCATTCAATGTCTCTGCGGTCTCGTCGCGCTTGTGATGACTGCGGACGCAGCACAGGCGCATCCGCATGTCTGGATCGTCGCCAAGAGCGAGTTGGTCTATGCGCCGGATGGCACCATTACCGGCGTCCGCCATGCGTGGACTTTCGACGACATGTTCTCGACCTACGCGCTGCAGGGCATCGAAACCAAGACGAAGGGCACATACACTCGCGATGAATTGAAGCCGCTGGCGCAGACCAATGTGGAATCGCTGAAGGAATACGGCTTCTTCACGTTCGCCAAGGTGGGGCCGAAAGGCAGCCAGAAAAAAGAAAAGTTCAACGAGCCGGTGGACTATTATCTCGATTACAAGGACGCCGCGCTGACGCTGCATTTTACGCTGCCGTTCAAGACGCCTTTCAAAGCCGATGCGCTCGCGGTTGAAGTGTTCGATCCGTCTTATTTCATCGACTTCCAGTTCAACGACAAAGACCCGGTGACGCTGGTCGGCGCGCCCGCCAACTGCAAAGTGAATGTCGAGAAACCGAGTGACGGCGGCGCGCAGGCGCAGAAGCTTAACGAAGATACTTTCTTGAACGGTGACAACTCGAACTACGGTGCGATGTTCGCCAACAAGATCAATGTGAGCTGCGCGCCATGAGTTTCCCCAATTCGTTTCGCCGCGTTATGCCGGTCTGCCTCGCGGTTGTCGCGGGCTTGCTGATTCTGGATGTCGCGATCCACGCCGCTTTGGCGCAGAATCCGTTCGGAGCACCGAAAGGAGCGCCGGATTCGCAAGCCGGCGGCATCATCGGCTGGCTGCTTGCCAAGCAATCCGAATTCTACCGCCAGATGTCGGCGACCATCCGCGCCGCGAAGACTGATGGCAGCGCGGTGTGGGCGCTGCTCGGCATTTCCTTCGCCTATGGCGTTTTCCATGCCGCCGGTCCCGGTCACGGTAAGGCGGTGATTTCGTCTTATCTTGTTGCCAACGAAGAGACGGCCAAGCGCGGCATCGCATTATCGTTCGTGTCGGCGCTGATGCAGGCGCTGGTGGCAATCGCGATTGTTGGCATCGGCGCGGTTGTTCTCAATGTCACCGCCGGACAGATGTGCAGCGCCGAGCGTGTCATCGAAATCGCGAGCTATGGGCTGATCGCGGCATTCGGCGCGCGGCTGGTCTGGAGCAAGGGCGGTGGTTTTTTCCGCGCGTTGCGCTCATGGCGGGGTGCATCGACGCCGCAGCTCGTGCCTGCCATGGCTCATGCTCACGGACACGATCATTCTCGTCACAATCATTCACATGATCATGATCACGGCCATGCGCACCCGCGAGCGGCTCATCACGATCATGCGCACGACGATCACGCGCATGACGATCATCACCACCACGCTGGTCATGTTCACGACGAGCATTGCGGCCATTCGCATGGTCCCGAGCCGAGCGAGTTGGCCGGTCCCGGCGGCTGGTCGCGCGGGTTGAGCGCCGTTCTGACTGTTGGCATCCGGCCATGCTCCGGCGCAATCCTCGTGCTGGTTTTCGCGCTGGCGCAGGGCCTGTTCTGGACCGGCGTTGCCGCCACCTTGCTGATGGGACTTGGCACCGCGATCACGGTGTCCACTATCGCGCTCATCGCAGTTTCGGCCAAAAGTCTCGCGGCCCGCATGGCGTCAGGCCGCGACGGGAGCGGAGCCATCCTGCTGCGCGGTGTCGAATTCGGTGCTGCTGCGATGGTGCTGCTGTTCGGCGTCGGTCTCTTGCTGGGTTATATTGCCGCGGAACGCGTCACCTGCTTCTGATCCCGCTCACCTTGACAACATCCAACCGGCGCGCGATGCCAAAAGTATCATGACAGTCGTTGTTCCTCTCGATGCACATCGCCCCGCCGTTCAGGCGGTGCCGTCCCGCGTCGGCGTGTTGCTGGTCAATCTCGGCACGCCCGACACCGCAGACGCCAAGGGCGTGCGCGTGTATTTGCGCGAGTTCCTGTCCGATCCGCGCGTGATCGAGAACAATGGTGTGATCTGGCAGATCATTCTCAACGGCATCGTGTTGCAGATCCGTCCGGCCAAGAAGGCCAAGGATTATCTGAAAATCTGGAACACCGAAAAGAACGAGTCTCCGCTCAAGACCATCACGCGCGCGCAGGCGGAAAAGCTCGCCGCGTCCATCGCCGATCAGAAACATGTCGTGGTCGATTGGGGCATGCGCTACGGCAATCCCTCGATTAAGTCGCGCATCGACGCGCTGACTGCGCAGGGCTGCGACCGCATTCTGGTGATGCCGCTCTATCCGCAATACTCGGCGTCGACGTCGGCAACCGTGGTGGACAAGGTTGCCTTGGCTTTGAAGGATATGCGCGCGCAGCCGACCGTGCGTTTCACGCCGCCTTATTACGACGAGCCTGGCTATATCGACGCGCTCGCGGTCTCCATCGAGAATCATCTCGCATCTTTGCCATATGCGCCAGAGGTTATCATGGCGTCGTTCCACGGCATGCCGCAAAGCTATATCGACAAGGGCGATCCATATCAGGCGCAATGCACCGCGACTGTCGATGCATTGCGGGCACGAATGGGTCTCGACGAGAAGAAGCTGATGCTGACATTCCAGTCGCGCTTCGGTTACGAGAAATGGCTGCAGCCCTATACCGACAAGACCATCGAGCAACTCGCCAAAGACGGCGTGCGGAGCATTGCGGTGGTGACGCCCGGCTTCGCAGCGGATTGTCTCGAGACGCTTGAGGAAATCGCGCAGGAAAATGCCGAGATATTCCACCACGCTGGCGGCGATAAATTTTCATTCGTGCCGTGCCTGAATGACGGCGACGTCGGCATGGATGTCATCCGCCAGCTTGTCCTGCGTGAATTGCAGGGATGGATTTGATAAAGCCTTAGGATTGAACCCTTCCAAGGGAATGGCCGACCAACACACAGCAGGTGCCGTGCGTCCGTGCTAAGGTGATGCGGCGGACGGCGCGCAGCCGGTTTCCACAAGGAGTTTTTAATGTCCGGTTTTGATATTTTTGCGATCGCAGTTGTTCTGCTCGTGATCATCACGCTGTTTGCCGGTGTGAAAACGGTATCGCAGGGCTATGACTGGACCATTGAGCGGTTCGGCAAATACACCCGCACCCTCGAGCCCGGCCTCAACATCATTGTCCCTTACTTCGATCGCGTCGGGCGCAAGGTGAATATGATGGAGCAGGTGATCGACATTCCGGAGCAGGAAGTCATCACCCGTGACAACGCGACCGTCTCGGTGGACGGAGTCGCATTTTATCAGGTGTTCGATGCCGCCAAGGCGAGCTACGAAGTCGCCAACCTCAATCAGGCCATTGTCACGCTGACCATGACCAATATCCGCTCCGTGATGGGCGCGATGGATCTCGACCAGGTGCTGTCGCATCGTGACGAGATCAACGAACGCTTGCTGCGCGTGGTCGATGCCGCCGTCTCGCCCTGGGGTCTTAAGGTCAACCGTATCGAGATCAAGGACATTGTGCCGCCTGCCGACCTTGTCGAAGCGATGGGCCGTCAGATGAAGGCCGAGCGCGTCAAGCGCGCCGACATTCTGCAGGCCGAGGGCCAGCGCCAGTCGGAAATTTTGCGCGCGGAAGGTGCCAAGCAATCGCAGATTCTGCAGGCCGAAGGCCGCCGCGAAGCCGCTTTCCGGGACGCTGAAGCACGCGAGCGCTCGGCCGAAGCTGAAGCAAAAGCAACCGAGATGGTCAGCAACGCGATTGCAAGTGGTGATGTCGCCTCGCTGAACTACTTCATCGCCGACAAATATATCAAAGCGTTCGGACAGCTCGCGGAGTCGCCGAACCAGAAGATCATCATGCTGCCGATCGAGGCGACCGGCATGCTGGCATCGCTAGGGGGCATCGGCGAGATCGCGAAAGCGACCTTTGGCGAGGGCGGATCGGCGTCCGCGCCGCGCCGTCCGCCAACTGTGCCGAACACCAATCCCAAGACGTGAGCATCATGACTGAGCTTCTGTCGAAACTCGGAACCTGGAACTGGCTGATCGTCGGCGTCGTGCTGATGGGCATCGAGACATTTGCTCCCGGCGTGTTCATGCTGTGGCTTGGGCTCGCCGCGCTGATCGTAGGCCTACTCTCGTTTGGCATTGCGTGGTCGTGGCAGACGCAGGTGCTCGTGTTCGCCGTGCTGGCGATTGCGATGGTGCCGCTATGGCGCAATTTTTCGCGTCGTAACGCGAAACCAACCGACAAGCCGTTTCTCAACAAGCGCGCGGAAGGCCTGGTCGGGCGCGTGTTCACGCTCGAAAAGCCCATCGTCGATGGCGTCGGCACGGTGAAGGTCGATGACACGGTCTGGCGCGTGTCGGGGCAGAATACGCCGGCCGGTAGCCGGGTGAAGATCATTCACGCTGACGGCGCGAGCCTGACTGTCGGGCCGGAGTAAGCTGGGCGTTTAAGCCACGCCCGCGCGAAGGATGTCGTGCAGATGCACGATGCCGACGGGCTTCTTGCCTTCGGTCACGATCAGCGCCGTGATCTTCGAGGCGTTGAGAATTTCCAGTGCTTCGCTCGCAAGCAGGTCCGGGCTGATGGTCTTCGGATTTTTGGTCATCACCTCATCGACGCTTGCGGTCATGAGGTCGGGCCGCATGTGACGCCGCAAATCGCCGTCGGTGACAATGCCAACGATTTGGCCTGCCGGATCAGTGATGCCGACGCAGCCGAAGCCTTTGGAAGTCATTTCAACCAGCGCATCGGACATCTTTGTGCCGAGCGGTTTCACCGGCACTGCATCGTCCTTGTGCATCAGGTCGCGCACGAATTTGAGCATCGCGCCGAGCTTGCCGGACGGATGTAGCGCGCCAAAATCCAGCGCCGTAAAGCCGCGGCTTTCCAGCAGGGCGACCATCAATGCGTCACCGAGCGCGAGCTGCATCAGCGACGAAGTGGTCGGCGCAAGATTGTGCGGGCAAGCCTCGCGTGCCTTCGGCAGCGTCAGCACCACGTCGGCGGCGGCACCCAGCGTGGAATCGGATTCGGATGTCACGGCAATCAGCGGAATCCGGAAGCGGCGTGAATAGTTGGTGAGGTTCTTCAGTTCGGCGGTTTCACCGGACCACGACAGCGCCATGATGACATCGTCCGGCGTGATCATGCCGAGATCGCCGTGGCTAGCTTCCGCCGCATGAACGAAGAACGCGGGCGTGCCGGTAGAGGCGAACGACGCAGCCATCTTCTTGCCGATATGTCCGGACTTTCCGAGTCCGGTCACGATCAGGCGGCCCTTGGCGTTGCGGATCAGATCGACCGCCGCCTCGAATGCCGGACCGAGATCGGATTGCAGCGCATCCGCCAGCGCCGTGATGCCGCTGGCCTCTGCGTCGAGGGTGCGCAGCGCGGACTCGATAGCCGCCGAATTCGTGCGGGTCGCGGAAGGAGTCGCTGTCCGCGATTTTGAAAAGGCCATGCGTGGTTCCGGTTGAGAGGGCTGCGGTACATATCCGCGCCAATGTCGGAAATTTCCTACCACATCGAAACCGCCGAGGCGACGCACCAGTGGCCGTCCTCAACGCCTCGTTAACCATAATTGTTTTAACTCTGTTAACGGCGTCCGTTTGCGCCGCTGGGCGGCGTTTGTGTCCGCATCAGCATGAAGTTGTTCACGTTTTTTGTAAGGCTCAGGATCGTTTCCGGAGCCGGGAAGTGAGTCAAAAGTGCCAGGTCGGCGGCAACCTGTCCGGTTGTGGGACCACTGCTGGCGTGCGCCTGAATGGCGCGCGTTACCGGTGTGCCTTGTGCTGATCCTCGCCCAATCCACATCGCTGAGCGCGCAGACACTGACACCCGACATGATGAACCCGTCGCAGGGCGGGTTCGCGCGGCCGGATCAATCGCTCCTGCGCAGGACGCCCGGCTACGGAGCGACGGACGACACGGCGCAAAGTAATGTTCCGCGCACGCGAACCGCGCAGCGTGGCGGCCTCGCGCCGCTGTCCGAAAGTCCTGCTGCATCCGGTGCATCAGATACCGGCTTCGACTCGCTCAATCGCACACGAAAAAAGCTGAAGCCCTATCCGGGAGCGCCGAAGCCGAAGATCGTCGGTCCCGGCAATCCGCCGGCCAATGCGGCAGCCGCAGCACCGAGAGCCAAAGTTGCAACGCCGGTTGCGCCATCGGTCGCTGGCACGTTTCCCGGTCAGCCGACGCGCCGCCGGCTCAAACCCGACGACGATCCGTTCGGCAATGTCGGTTTTCACACCGGAAGTTTTCTGACCAAGGCCGCAGTCGAGTTCTGGGGCGGGTACAACACCAATCCCGGCCGCACCAATGAGCCGCGAGGCTCATCATTGTACACGGTCGCGCCGGAATTGCTCAGCACGTCGGACTGGGAGCGCCATTCGCTGATCGTCGATCTACGCGGATCGTTCACCGGCTATGGCAGCCAGTTTCCGCCGACCGTTGATTGCAATTGCAATCCGCCGCAGTTGATTGCCTCGCCGGTGCCAGGAAACATCGATACGCCGAGCTTCGACGGCAAGGCGATCGGCCGTGTCGACGTGACGCGCGACACGCGCATCAACACGCTGTTGCGCATGCGCGTGTTCACCGACAATCCCGGATCGCCGAACATTCAGGCGGGGCTTGCGCAATATCCGCTGGCAACGGCGGTGGGTGGCACGCTCGGTGTCGACCATGACTTCAACAGGCTGAACGTGTCGGTGGCAGGTTCGGCGGAACGCACCACCTATCAGTTCTCGAAACTCACTGACGGCTCGACCTCGAGCAACGACGACCGCAACTTCAACCAGTTCGGCGTGCTGTCGCGTGTGAGTTACGATCTGATGCCCGGCCTCAAACCGTTCGGCGAAGTCTCCATCGACACGCGCAAGCATGATCTGCAGTTTGATCGTTCCGGCTATCAACGTGATTCCGATGGCGGTTATGCCAAGGCCGGCACGACCTTCGAATTCTCGCGGCTGCTGACGGGTGAGGCGGCAGTCGGCTATTCGCTGCGGAGCTACAAGGATCCGCGCCTCACCGATCTGAAAGGCTTGCTGACCAGCGCGTCCCTGATATGGACCGCGACCGGGCTCACTACGGTGACGCTGGCGGCCACGTCGTCGATCGACGAGACGACTTTGCCCGGCGTGTCCGGCGTCATCTCGCGCGACTACACGCTGCAGGTCGATCACGCCTTCCGGCGCTGGCTGATCGGCACTGCGAAGCTCGGCACCGGCACTTCAGACTACGACGGCACGCGTTTCGACCGGCGCTACTTCGTGGAAGGCGATCTGGTTTACAAGCTGTCGCGCACCTTCCAGATCAAAGCGCAGGTGCGTCACGACTGGCTGGACAGTTCACTCTCCGGCGCCAGCACCGCCGCCACCATCGTCATGCTCGGCATTCGCGTCCAGCGATAAGCATTTCGCAAATTTGCTTGTGAGACGGCCCTTTTTCTCGATTGACAGTACAGGCCCAAGTAAGAACAAATAGTGAACATGAAGTGAGTCGTCGAAAGGTGGCGATACCGCAAATCTGAGGAGAAATCGCATGTTCAAATGGGCAAACCAAAGCGACATGGATCGTTACGAACGGGCGGTCGATGGCGCCATCGCGACCTGCGGCGGCGATCTTCGCGGCGCGCTCAAAGCGCTCATCATCGCCAATGAATTTCTGGAAGAAGAGTTGAGTCGTACGCGCGTCACGTCGGAATCAGCGCAGGTGACGGTGATGCAGCGGCGCGACGTGGCGTAAGGCAATTCGGTCAGCGTCAGAATGGGTCCCGGCTTGCGCCGAGACGGTCTCGTGTGTGCGTTCGACGTTTCGCAAATCCGTCGCTGCGCCGCTACTTCATCAATTCCTTTGCCACCGCCATATACATCGGCAGCGTCACAGGATCGTTGGCGGCGTTCGCTGCCATAGGGTGCGAGGCGTAGCGCACGATCACCATCTCGGCTTTCGGATCGACATAGATCGCCTGACCGTAAATGCCGCGTGCGACATAGGCGTTATGTTCGTTGTGGGTGATCCACCACATGTCGCGATATGACCAGCCCTTCAGCAGAGCGTAACCGGCCTTGGCGAAGTCATCCTTGCTGCCGCCTTTTTCGACATCGGCGACCGCTGCTTCGGGAATGATCTGCTGACCGTTGAACTTGCCCTTGTTGCGCATCATCTCGCCGAAACGCGCGAGATCGCGCAACGTGGTGTTCAGTCCGCCGCCACCGGACTCAGTACCAATGGAGTCTACCATGAAATAAGCGTCGTTCTCCGCACCGAGCTTCGACCAGATGGTGGAGGACAAAAGATCGGCCAATGACTGGCCGCTGGCGCGCTTAACGATCCATGCGAGAACTTCGGCATTTGCGGTTTTGTAGGCGAAGGCCTGCCCGTGTTCGCCTTCCTTCTGCAGTTTGACGAGGAAGTCGTAGAAGTTGCGCGGGCCTTTATAATCCGGCCCGGCAGGAACGATGCCGCCTGCGCGCGCATAGTCGATCACTTCGGCAGTCGGATCGGCATAGTTCTCCGAGAACTTCACACCGATGGTCATGTCCATCACCTGACGCACCGTGGCACCGGCGTAAGCCGTGTCTTTTAGCTCCGGCACGTAGTTCGTGACCTGCGCCTGCGGATCGAGCTTGCCGTTAGCCGCGAGCACAGCCGCCAGCGTGCCGACGAAAGACTTCGTCACCGAAAACGCCAGATGCGGGCGCACCGCGCTGCCTTCCCCGAGATACTTCTCGAAAACGATCTGCCCTTTATGAAGCACAAGGATGCCGTCGGTGTAAGTCAGTCCCAGTGCGTCGTTGAACGTCACCGGCTTGCCGTCGAGCGTCGTGAAGGCAACGCCGCCGAGATCGCGTTCCGCGCGCGGCAATGCCGAGACGGTTCCTTCGCCGCGCGGCACGCTTGCGGTCGGCACCAGTTCGCGCGTGTGGCTGAATGCCCAGCGCGTGTTGGGAAAGCGCGAGCTCGTACCGTCGATGAAGCGGATGGTCTTGTCAGGCGGCGGTGGAAAGCCATGCATCATTCCGAGCGCTTTGGGATCGGTCTGCGCAGCTGAGGGGAATTGCGGCTGCGCGGTTTGGGCATCGGCGGAGAGGGACGTCAGCATGGGCGTTCCGATACAGGTCAACAGAGCAAACAAGCGAGATGCGAATGATGTTTTCTGGATTGCCATGATGTTTCCTCGCTGACTTTTTGTTTCTTCGTTATCCGAAGTTCCGCGAAGCCTATCCGAGCATCCTGTGGCAAGCCAGCGTAGACTCGGACGCCGTGCGGCGTCCGCTACACAGAATTGTCATTCCGTGCCTTTGTATCCATGCGTGCGAATGGCGCGGCGATCTTTCACCACACCGATGGTAACACCCATGCGCTCGATCCGCGCGATCACCTTGCCGTCGAGATTGCGATCGCAATTCATGTGTGTCGGCGCGATATAGAAATCGGCGTAGCGCCAGTCCGGCATTTTGATCCATTGCAAATTGGGTCGCGCATATTCCTCATACGACACGCGCTCGCCGCAGACGGCGACGCGATATGTTTGTGTCTGCGCGGTTGCGGGTTCGTGATCGAGGAAATCGTGCAACTCCTCGACGGCTTCGGGCATGATGTTGACCCAGTAATCCGTTACGAAGCGTCGTGACGCACCTTCCAGCCCGCCCACAAGTTGATTGTAATAGAGATACTCATAAGGGTGCAGTTGATAGAGCTTGCCTGCAGTCCAGGTGTAGCAAGTCGCGAGTACAGCGAGCCAGACGATGACAAGATTGCGATGCAGCCGCGACAGCGCGTTGATCGATGCGCTGAAGCCGATGCCCGCGAGGATCGCAAGCGGCGGGAATACGAACAGGAAATGACGGCAGCCGTCGAGCGCCGGTCCTTGTGTCGTGACCTGGCAAAGGACGGGGAAAATCGCGGTGAATGCGATGATGCCCATTTCGCGGCGGCGTGTGTTTAGCAGGCCTGTTACGTGAGCCGGTAGCGCAATAACCGTCAGCGCAATGAGGATCGCAGCAAGCGTCAGCAATGGCAGCCGGATCGCGATATAGGCCGGCACGTAATAGCGCGGCACCTCAGCCATCTCGTAGATCTGGCCGAATAGCACGGTGCGGATGTGATAGTGAAAATCGCTGAAGCTGATTAGACCGCGGATCGGGTTGAGCGGAGCCAACGCCGCCCATGGCCAAGCAGCGATCATGATCGCATAGGCGATGACCAGCGCCGGCATGAACCACAGCGCCGAGCGTGCCGCAAAGCGCGCGCGCATCTGCCAGTGACCGATCACCGGACGCGGCGTGCTCGCAAGAATAACGAAACCGAGATATCCGACCAGCAACAGGCCGAGCGATTTGGTGCCGAGAGCGGCACCCGCCATCACGCCGAAGCCGATCACATCGCGCATGCGGGGCGTCGGCAGGTCGCGGCTGGCGCGAATGAGAAAGTACATTGCGCCGGTCATGAAGGCTGCCAGCGGAATGCCCTTGGTGTGATTGTACATCGCGCCGTACCAAGAGCCGCATAGCGCCAACGTCACGATGGTGAAGAAAGCCGCGCGCGGGCTTGCGATCAGCCGCGCAGTGGCACCCGCAGCGGCGATGCCGCCGACGCCGATCAGTGCACACAGCAGATGCCGCAGTTCGTAAGGATCGACGGGGACGACGTAGCTGAGCGCAAGTGCGAGAAGATCGAACAGCCCGCCGTAGAGATAAAGGTTGTCGAGCTTGAACAGGGATTTGTCGGTGAAGCCGCTCTTGTAATAAGCGACGATCAGTTCGCCGTAGCGATGCTGCACCCCTTCGTCGTTGGAGATGGCGTAGTCCTGAAAGGTCCAAAGCGCGACGACGACGAGCGCGGCAAGCGCGATACAGGAAGCGAGATCGAAGACGTTGCACTGGGTCAGCCAGCGCAACCAGCGCTTCGCGCGTTCGCCGACACCAGCGAAACCGCTGCCGGAAACGTCCAGTCCCCCCGTTACGGAATCGGTCATCCCTCGGCGTTCCTCAACGCAGCCGCCATGCCCCCACGGCGAAGCCAGCTCTGCGGCCAGCTTGGAACGACCATAGGTGTGAAAAAGGCACTTTCTCAAGGGAATTGCATTTTGCGATGCAAAAGCGAGCATCGGCAAAAAGTATTAGACCACCACCGTCAGCCTTTTGGCGGCGCGGGTGATGCCCGTATAGAGCCAGCGCGCCCGGCTATCCTGGAACGCGAAGCTCTCATCGAACAGACGACGTCGTTCCATTGCGAGCCCTGCGATTTGTGCACGGTGAGCACATAACCGTAGTCGAATTCGTCGTAGGGCCGCCGCTGTTCCCACGGAATGTCCTCGATGCCGCCGCCGAAACAGTCTGCACGCACCGACACCTTGGTGACCTTGGCCGTGCTGACATCCTCGTCGGGCGACAGCCGCATGGTGATAATTTTCGATTTCGACGCCGCGCGCGATTTCACCCGCCAAAGCCCGCCGTTGAACAGCGCCTTCTTACGGTTGTTACGCAGGCAGACCAGCTTGTCGCCGGCCACCGGCAACGGGTCTTCGATGCCCTGCTTTTGCCGGACGCGCATATTGTAAGCGCGACGTGTGTTGTTGCGGCCGACTAGAACCTGATCGGCGGCCATCACCCGGTCCGGGTCGAGCGCGTCGCGGCGCACCACTTCGCTCTCGCCGAATGTGCCGAGATCGAGCGTGCGGCCCTCGCGTATTGCCATCGACATCCGCACAATGGGATCGTCCTGCGCCTGACGGTGAACCTCGGTCAGCATCGCATCAGGTTCGGCGTCGGTGAAAAAGCCGCCGCCTTGAATCGGCGGCAACTGCGCGGGATCGCCCAGCACCAGCAGCGGGCAATCGAACGACATCAGGTCGCGGCCAAGCTCCGCATCCACCATCGAACATTCGTCGATGACGATGAGCTTGGCCTTGGACGCGGGCGCGTCATCCCACAATTCAAAACTCGGCTGCTCCTCGCCGGATTCGCGCGTGCGGTAGATCAGCGAATGAATTGTGGATGCGTTGTCGCAACCCTTGTTGCGCATTACCAGCGCAGCCTTGCCGGTGAAAGCCGCGAACTTGACGTTGCCGTTGACGCCATCGGCAATGTGCCGCGCCAGCGTTGTCTTGCCGGTGCCCGCATATCCGAACAGCCGGAACACCGGCGGCGTACCGTTCTTGCCCGGCTTGGCCTTGAGCCAATCGGCGACGGCGCGAAGTGCCTGATCCTGATGCGGCGTAAAGGTGGTCATCGATGTGGTGGCATCTCGGAGCAGGAGTGTATGGACAGATGTACATAGCCGACTCGCGGCCTAGCTCATGACAAATATGCGATCTGCGGTGCCAAAACATCCATTCGCAAACGTCGACGCTTTTCATATTGGGTCGAGAGCCATGAGGTTCGAAGCGTCCGGTACATCCATGAAACGGCATCTCACGCAGCCTGCCATTGCGTGTCGTCTTTACGCATGAGAATTCTCAAACGCATGTCCGTGATCGCGCTGATCGCCTTCATCACAGTGGTGTTTGGGTTGTTCGCGTATAATTTCTATCGCCGGTCAACGGCTGGAAGCGAACCCGGCGCGGAACCGCCTGTCATCTACGAAAGATCCGATCGTCCGTCGCGCGCGTGAAGTGAGGGCGTATGGGTCCCCGCCTACGCGGGGACGACATCCGTGATGCTGCTAACTATGCCGCCGCGACGCCGCGCAGTTCGCCAGATCCCGGTGGCGGAATCGGCTGACCGTCATCGGCATATTCATTCAGCTTGTTCCGCAGGGTGCGGATCGAAATGCCGAGGATGTTGGCGGCATGGGTGCGGTTGCCGAGGCAATGCTTGAGCGTTTCGAGGATCAGGTCGCGTTCGACATCGGCGACGGTGCGGCCGACCAGCGCGCGGGTCACCTGCTCGGCGGCGAACGTTGCATGCGCCACGGCGGGCGGTGTCTTGGTCAGGTCGAGGCGGTCACCATCCGGCGACAGAATGGCGTCCGCACCGATCTCGTCACCGCTCGCCATCAGCACTGCGCGGTGCATGGTGTTCTCAAGCTCGCGGACGTTACCCTGCCAGCGGTTTGTCGTGAGCACACGGCGTGCCTCCGAGGAAATTGGCCGCACGGGCACGCCGTTGGCGTCGGCATATTTCTTGGCGAAGTGCTGCGCCAGTTCGAGAATATCCGCGGGCCTGTCGCGCAGCGCCGGGATCTTCAGGTTCACGACATTCAAGCGAAACAGCAGATCCTCGCGGAATGTTCCAGCTTTCACGGCCTCGGCGAGGTTGCGGTTCGAAGTCGCGATGATGCGAATATCCACCGGCACAGGCCGCGTGCCGCCGACGCGGTCAATGACACGCTCCTGAATGGCGCGTAGCAGCTTCGATTGCAGGCGCACATCCATTTCGGAGACTTCGTCCAGCAGCAGCGTGCCGCCGGTGGCTTCCTCGAATTTGCCGATGCGGCGTGCAATGGCGCCGGTGAACGAGCCTTTCTCGTGGCCGAACAGTTCGGATTCCAGAAGATGCTCCGGGATGGCAGCGCAGTTGATCGAGATGAACGGCTTGCGAGCGCGGTTCGAACGGGTGTGCACATAACGCGCCAGCACTTCCTTGCCGGTGCCGGATTCGCCGGTGATCATCACCGAAGCATCGGAGCCAGCGATCTGCTGAGCCAGCTTGACGACCTTCGCCATCGCATCGTCGCGATAGATCAGGTCGCGCGAGTCGTTGGCAACGGCGGCAAGGACGGCTGCGATCAATTCCGGATCGGGCGGCAGCGGGATGTATTCTTTCGCGCCTGCGTGGATCGCAGCAACCGCCGCGCGCGCATCGGTGGTGATGCCGCAGGCGACGATGGGAACGTGGATGTGTTCGGCTTCCAGCCGGATCACCAGGTCGCGAATGTCGAGAGCGACATCGACTAGCAGCAGGTCGGCGCCCTTGCCGCCGCGCACCACGCGCATCGCCTGATCGCTATCCTCGGCGTGGGTCACCGTCGCGCCATTGTCCATGGCAATCTTGGTGGCGGTGGTGAGCTGGCCTTTCAGTGTGCCAACGATGAGAAGCCGCATGGTGGTCTCCTGTTATTCTGTCTTGTCGGTTCGTCCGGCCATTTCCGGTCCGGTTATCGTTGTCGCGTCAGGCGCGTTCCGCCTTGATAATTTCTGTCATAGTGACGCCGAGCTTGTCCTCGACGAGAACGACTTCGCCGCGCGCCACCAGCCGATTGTTCACGTAGATGTCGATGGCCTCGCCGACGCGGCGGTCCAGTTCCAGCACGGTGCCGGGGCCGAGCTTCAGCAACTCCGACACATCCATCTTCGACCGACCGAGCACCGCCGAGACCTGCACCGGCACGTCGAAAACCGCTTCGAGATCGGATGCGATGCGCCCGACATAATCGTTGTCGTCGAAATAATCCTGTTCGCCTGGCACCGGCGTATCGGCGGCGTTGAGATCGGGCAGCGGGACGTTGGTGTCTGTTTCGCTCATGGTCGATCCTCATGACCGGGAATACCGGCCTGATTGCGGGACGCCATGTAGCGCCCGACGAGTTCGTTGATTTTTGCTTCGATGGTGGCACGGTCCAGCGTCACGCCACCGTCGGCCCATTCGATTTTGCAGTCGCCGCCCGAGATGTCGGGCTCGGCCAGAATGACAAGCCTTCCCTCGAAACCACTGCGTTTGGCCAGCTGTTCGATTTGCGCGCGGGCACTGTCGTAGAGCGCGTCGTTGATCCGGACCACGATATGCGGTGTCGAGGTCAGGTGCCGGAAGCAATCGCTCACCAGCGCCATGATTTCGGTCAGCGGCTCCGCCGTCATCAATTCGCTGCAGAGCTTGCGCGCGACCGCAAGCGCGACATCGACTGCCTCGGTCTCCATCCGGTCTTCGATCTGGGAGAAGCGGCCGGCAATGGCCCGGATCGAAATGCCGATTTCTTCAAGCGCCAGTGCGGCGCGCCGGTCGCTTTCGGACTTGGTTTCGCGCTGCGCGGCATCGAAACCGGCACGATAGGCGCGCGCTTCGGCCTCTGCGATCTGTTGCGCGATCTCTACCGCGGTCGCCGCGCGTTCCTTCGCCACATCGGGTGCGGCGAAGTCGAGATCGAACAGGAATTTTGCGGGCGCGCCCATCAGTACACCAGCTCGTCGTCGGCACGATTCTTCTGCAGCATGATCTCGCCCTTGGCGGCGAGATCCTTGGCGAGATTGACCAGCAAGGCCTGCGCTTCATCGACATCGCGCAACCGCACCGGACCGGCGGCGGCCATGTCGTCCAGCAGCATCTTGGCGGCGCGGCTGGACATATTGCCCATGAAGAAGTCGCGGACGGTTTCGTTGGCACCTTTCAGCGCGATGCCGAGCTTGTCCTTGTCGACATGCCGCATCAGTGTCTGCGCCGATCCGGCGTCGAGCTTCACGAGGTCGTCGAAGGTGAACATCAACGCCTTGATGCGCTCGGCGGATTCGCGGTTCTCTTCTTCCAGCGAGGTGAGGAAGCGAGTTTCGGTCTGGCGGTCGAAATTGTTGAAGATTTCGGCCATCACCTCATGGGCGTCGCGGCGGCGGGTCTGTGACAGGTTCGACATGAATTCGACGCGCAGCGTCTGCTCGACGCGCTCGATGACTTCCTTCTGTACCGCTTCCATCTTCAGCATGCGGCCGACCACATCGAGCGCCATGTCTTCCGGCAGGATGGCAAGCACGCGCGCGGCGTGTTCGGATTTGAGCTTGGATAGTACGACAGCGATGGTCTGCGGATATTCGTTCTTGAGATAGTTGGCGAGAACCTCTTCCTGCACGTTGGAGAGCTTCTCCCACATGTTGCGTCCGGCGGGACCGCGGATTTCATCCATGATGCCGTGGACGCGATCCGACGGCAGATATTGCTGCAGCAGCCGCTCGGTGGCGTCGAAGGTGCCCATCAGCGCGCCGGAGGCCGACATGCGGGACACGAATTCCAGCATCAGGTCTTCCACGACGTCGGCTTCGACGGTGCCGAGTGTCGACATCACCGACGACAGTTCGCGAACCTCGTCGTCGTCCAGCATGGCCCAGACCTTGCCGCCATATTGCTCGCCGAGAGCCAGCATCATGATGGCGGCGCGCTTCGGGCCGGACATCGGTTTGCTTTTGGCGCGGCCGCTCTGGCGGCTGGCCAGCGTCGCGACCACGCCCGCAATATCGTTTGCGTTCGGGGCTGCGGCGTTGCCAGTCAATGCGGGTGTCGTTGCCATGTTGCGTTATGCCGGTTCTGCAAGCCACTGACGGATGATGGAGGCGGTCTCGTTGGGATTGCGGTCGGCCAGTTCGCCGACGCGATGCACCGATTGGGCGTGGACCTGGCCCTGCACCTGCGCGACGTCGATCATCTGCGCGGTCGCGTTGCTGGTGATTTGCTGTTGATGAGCAGCGGCTGCTGCTGCCGCGACCGGCGCGCTGTCGGCCAGCGCGGGAAGCGCCGCCTTGATAGCCGCTGCCGGATCGGCAGCCAGCACGCGCTTGAGCAGCGGGCGGACGACCATGAACACAACGATGATGCCGAGAATGAACATCACGCCGAGTTCGATAAAGTACATAATGTCGTCTTTGGTGAACTGGAACATGCCGAGCAGGCCCTTCGGGGCTTCTGCCGTCGGGATGACCGATGGCATTTCCGCAAACCGCAAGTTGACGATCTCGACCTGATCGCCGCGCTTCTGATCGAAGCCGATGGCCGAGCGCACGAGTGTCGCGATGCGGTCCAGGTCTTCCTTCGGGCGGGCCGCATAGGTCAGTTCGCCCTTGTCGTTCTTGCTGTAGCTGCCGTCGACCAGCACCGCGACGGAGATGCGATTGACGCGGCCTGCCTCGGTCACTTCGGTCTTGGTGACGCGGGAAATCTCGTAATTGTTGATTTCCTCGCTCTTCTTGCTCTGATCCTTGGCGGTCGATCCGCCGCCCTGACCCTGCGCGCCGGGCAATTCGTTGTTGACGGTGACCTGGCCGTCATTGGCGTTGGCGGTCGCAGCCGATTCTTCGCGCGATTGGCTAGAGCGCAGCACGCGGCCTTCCGGATCGAACTTGTCGGAGGTCTGGGTGATTTTGTTGTAGTCGAAATCCGCCGAGAGCTGGACGCGGGCGCGGCCCGAACCAACCACCGACGAGACGATGGCCTCGACCTGATCGCGCATGCGCTTCTCGAAGGATGAGCGGCGCTCGTCGCCGCTGCCGCCGTCGCCCGCAGCGTCACCGGCAGCGCCATTGGCCAGCAACTGCCCGGCTTCATCAACGATGGAGACGCGCTGGGCTTTCATACCGTTGACGGCAGAAGCCACGATATGACGGATCGCGCGAACCTGCTGTGGCTCCAGCGCGCCGCGCACACGCAGCACGATGGAGGCCGATGGCTCGGGGGTTTCGCGCGAAAACAGCGGACGTTCCGGGAGAACGAGATGGACCCGCGCGGCTTGAATGCGGTCGATCGCCTTGATGGTGCGCGCCAACTCGCCTTCCAGCGCGCGCAGGTGGTTGATGTTCTGGACAAAGCTGGTGGAGCCCAGCGCGTCGGACTTGTCGAAAATCTCGTAGCCGATGCTGCCGCCCTTCGGCAGGCCGCCTTCGGCGAGCTTCATGCGCAGCCGCGTCACTTTGTCCTTCGGCACCATGATCACGGAGCCGTCGTTCTTCATCTCGTAGGTGATGCCCTGGCGTTCCAGATCTTTGATGATCGCCGAGGAGTCTTCGTAAGTGAGATCGGTGAAGAGGGTTGTCATCGGTGGCGTGGTCACCCGCATGATGACAAAACCGAAGAAACCGACGAGCGCGAGAGTGACGGCGCCCATGGCCGCCATCCGCGCCGCACCCAGACTTTTCAGGAAGGAGAACAGACCCTGCAACGAACCAGCCCCAAAGATTCGGTGCCACTCACCGACTGGGCAGAATTTGCCTATCTATGGTTTCCATATGGTTAACGCCGGTTAACGGGTGCGGAGAAATGTTGAAATGACAAAAACCGGCTTCTCCGAGAGAAGCCGGTTTTCATAAAAATGGCGATGAAGGAACGGGGCGGACCCCGAAATCTTACTGGCGATACTGCTGAATGCGCGTGGTGCGCAGACCGGCCAGACCATGCTGATCGATAGAGAACTGCCAGGACAGGAATTCGTCGACCGTCAAAGTGTAACGGCTGCAGGCTTCCTCAAGGGAAAGAAGGCCGCCGCGAACAGCGGCAACAACCTCGGCCTTACGGCGGATAACCCACCGTTTTGTACCGGGCGCGGGAAGGTCCGCAATCGTCAGCGGACTGCCATCAGGCCCGATGACGTACTTCACCCTCGGGCGGTGGGGTTCTGTCATGGTGTACTCACAAACTCGAAACAACTGAACTCGTATGAACAAGCTACCCGTGGCGACTTAAAATTTGCCTAAGCTCAAGCCATCAATACGATTCTCCTTAGATTTGCCCAAAACGGCTTAAGGCCGGCTCGCTGAGGGAGCCGGCCTGGATGAGGCGATAGTGCTGAAAGCGTCCGAACGGACGCGGCTTGATCGCTAGCTGGAGGTCGCCGGGCGCACCACGCGCTTGATCTGATCGAGCGTGTAGTTCTTGCCGCCGATCGACAACAAAGCGGGGCTCGCGGTGAGGTCAACCGAGTCCACCACGCCCTGAATTTCCGTCGAGATCGAGACGTCCTTGCCGTTACTGTCCTTGGCTGTGACCGTCATTTTGTAGTCACCTGCCGGCCACTTGGTGCCGTCGTTGCCTTTGCCATCCCACACGAAGCTTGAATTGCCTTTGGTGAGGTTGAAGTTTCCGCTGTATGCGGTCGCGCCGTTTGGGGCCGTGATCGAAATGGTGCCGGTCGAGGCAGTGGGCGTGTTGAAATTCCAGGTGGCGTTGCCGTCGAAATGCGCGGTGCTGCCGTCCACCGCAACATTTTGTCCGACGAACACCAGTGCCTGTGTCGACTGCGCGGTCTTTTCGATGCTGACCAGCGACGCCAGTTGGTCGTTCGATTTCAACTGCTGTTCGACCTGCGCGAACTGCACGAGTTGCTGGGTGAACTGATTGGTGTCCAGCGGATCGAGCGGGTTCTGGTTCTTCAACTGCGTTGTGAGCAGCGAGAGGAACGTCTGGAAGTTATTTGCGATCCCCGTCGTCGAGGTCGTGCTCGATGAGGACGAACTCGTGCTTGTCTGAGCCGCCGGAGCGGATGTTGGGATAATCGTTGAGCTTGCGACCGCCATGATCGTCTCCTCAAATCCTGATGTCGACGCCGCCGCTCGATGCGAGCGTGCGGCCATAAGTGCGTCCCGCGATCTGCGCAGGCATAGCGTCTTCCTCGGCAATTACGAGGCGTTGCGAATTGCGGCCCGCGCCGTTGTCATTGTCGCGGCCGGATGACGACTGATCGCGCAGGCTGAACTGTAAACCGGAATCGCCGGTCTTGAGGCCTGCATCTTCCAGCGCTTGCTGCAATCGCGGCGCGTCCTGTCGCAGCATGTCGAGAGTCGCAGGCCGCTCAACCGTCAAATGCGATGTGACATTGCCGTGCTTGTCGACATCGAGCCGAACGTCGATGCGGCCAAGCTCGGCGGGATCGAGACGAATTTCAAAACGGCTGCTGCCGCCTGCAGCGCGCAACGCGATGTCCACCGCAAGACCGCTGACCGGCACCGGCGTATTCGCGATCAACGCGGCCTGTGTTGAAGACACCGGGATCGCCGTCAGGTTCGCAAGGTGATGTTGGACGGGAGGCTGCGGAAGCGTGGATGGCGGCTGCAAAATCTGATCGGGCTGCAGCGCATGCTGCAGCAACGGTGCGACAGGCTGCGCGCTGCGTTCCGGTTGTGGCGTAGCTTTTTCGACCGGCGCTGGTTGGCCAGTATCTGGCTTCACGTCTGACTTGGACCCGTCTGTTGCCGCAGCCTTGTCTTCAGGCGGTTTAGTATCGGCTATCTGCGCAGGGACGTTGGGCTTTGTGGTCTGATCGGGCGTGATCGTCCTAGCGGACTTATCCGTGATCTGTTTGTCATTCGTGCTGGAAATGACAGCGTCGGTCGTCGCTGCCGCCGCTGCCGGTTTGCCGCTCGCGGCGGGCGCAGTGCTCGTGGCTGGCGAAAGAGCGGCAATGACCTCAGCAGGAGTTTTCGTTTCCGTATCGGCAGGCAGCGCGACATCGGTTTTTGGTAGCGCCGCCGTGGTTTCGTTGCTGGCGGCTTTCGTCGGCTTGACCGGCGCTTGAGGTGCAGTCGCTGCAACGGCTGCGGCGACGGTGACTGCCGCAGCGGCTGCGATAGCGGCAGGCGCGGGCGCCGTCTCGACACGCGGGGTCACGGGCGTTGCAGCGGGTTCGGGTGCGTTCGCGATAACAGTTACAATGGCCAAGGCGTCGGGTGCGGGGGCAGGCACGGGCTGAGTAACAACGGCATCATCAGCCTGTTCGCCCGATCCGTCTTTTCCGTCCGACTTTTTTTCCTCAGGCAGGACTTTGATCGTTCCCAGCTTCTTTTCCGACTGGTCGCCGCTGTCGGCTTTGAGGACGATCTGCGCAAGCGGCGCGGCATCTGTAGCCGCAACGACGGTGTCGGAGGTCTCTGCGAGCGGAGTTACCAAGGTCCCTTTAGCGGTGGTGTCGCTGCCGCTATCGTCTTGAGTTAATTTGCTTGGGACACTCGACGCGGGTTTGCTCGACACATCCGCAGCGGAGACTTGCTTCTGACTGGATTCAGGTACCGTCGCGTTATTGTCCACCAACCCGGAAAATCCGTCGGACTGTGGGTTGCGCCGTTCCGGTCTGGCCTTTGGGCCATGCGCGGGCGCGGATACGGACAGTTCCAGATTGACGCTCAGCACCGGCAGCCTCTCGCATGAAGTCTTCAAACTCATTCAGCAAGGACCGGGCCACAGGCGTCGCGCAGCAAATATGAACAATTTCAATGTCTTGAAGGGTTCAGGCGACCAGATTATCGTTACCGATCCAGCGGATTTCTGCCCGGCGGCAAGTTTTGCCGCATAGGAGATAAGTGAATGCGGGCCGTGATTGCCTCGAAGGGGGCCGAACTATAGATAAAGAGCAACTTATCCATGACCGGTTGCTGGCGAGCCCGTTGGGCTATGCCCGGCGGCAGCAAGATTGGCTCTCGGAATGCTCAACAGCCTCGACCTCGAAGGTCGCCCGGAAGACACCCGGGTCGTCGTCGCCATGTCCGGCGGCGTGGATTCGTCGGCGACGGCCGCGCTGCTGAAGGCCGAAGGCTATGACGTGGTCGGCATCACGCTACAGCTTTACGATCACGGCGCTGCGACCCACCGCAAGGGCGCGTGCTGCGCGGGGCAGGACATTCACGACGCGCGCGATGTGGCCGCGCGTCTCAACATTCCGCATTACGTGCTCGATTACGAGAGCCGCTTTCGCGAGTCGGTCATCGAGAGTTTTGCCGAAAGCTATGTGCATGGCGAGACGCCGGTGCCGTGCATCGAGTGCAACCGCTCGATCAAGTTTCGCGATCTGCTGACGACCGCGCGCGATCTTGGTGCGAAGGCTTTGGCCACTGGCCATTACATCGCGTCGCGGCGGCTTCCCGATGGATCGCGGGCGCTGGTCTGCGCGGCGGATGCCGACCGCGACCAAAGCTATTTTCTGTTCGCGACCACGCAGGACCAACTCGCCGATGTGCGCTTTCCGCTCGGCGACATGACCAAGGCGCAGACGCGTGAACTCGCGCGCCGGTTCGGGCTTTCGGTTGCCGACAAGCACGACAGTCAGGACATCTGCTTCGTGCCGACTGGACGCTATACAGATGTCATCGAACGGCTGAAGCCGAATGCGATGGAGCCGGGCGACATTGTCGATCTCGACGGCAATATCGTGGGCCGACATCAGGGCATCGTCGGCTTCACCATCGGCCAGCGCCGCGGTCTCGGCATTGCCGCCAGCGCGCCGCTTTACGTCGTGCATCTCGATGCAGATGCGCGCCGCGTGGTGGTCGGTCCGCGCGAGGCGCTGAACGTGCGCACAATCTTGCTGCGCGACATTAACTGGATTGGCGACGGCGATCTCGATCACGCCATCGGTGACGGGCTCGAAATGTTCGTGCGCGTGCGCTCCACGCGTCCGCCGCAGCCTGCTTGGCTGCGCCGTGTCGGCGGCACCTATGAAGTCGAACTCGTCGATGGCGAAGAGGGTGTGTCGCCGGGGCAGGCCTGCGTATTTTACGATGCACCGACGGGACAAGCGCGCGTGCTCGGTGGCGGCTTTATCAAAAGCGCAGCACCACGCGCCGCGCGTGTGGCCGAACACATAACAAGCGCGGCGTAAAGCATGGCCGAGGACATCAATCGCGCTGGAGTGGCGAAGGCGTATGCTGCCTGGGCACCCGTCTACGACATGGTGTTCGGCAAGGTTTTCGATGAAGGCCGCAAGTCCACCATCGCGATCGCCGATGCCATCGGTGGGCGCGTTCTCGATGTCGGTGTCGGCACGGGACTTTCGCTGTCGGATTATTCGCGTAGCACGAAGCTACACGGCGTCGATATTTCCGAGCCGATGCTGCGCAAGGCGCAGGAGCGTGTGCGCGCGCAGAACCTCACTAATGTCGAAACGCTGTCGGTGATGGATGCGAAAAATCTCGCGTTTCCAGATGCGACATTCGACGCGGTGGTCGCGCAATATGTCATCACCGCCGTGCCAGACCCTGAGGCGACGCTCGACGATTTCATGCGCGTGCTAAAACCGGGTGGTGAACTTATTCTGGTCAACCACATCGGCGCAGAAGACGGTCCCCGCAAGATTTTCGAACTGGCTTTTGCACCACTAGCGCGGCGGCTCGGATGGCGTCCAGAATTTCCGTGGGAGCGGCTGGTCAACTGGGCTGCGAAGCATGGCGGCGTGACGCTGGTGGAGCGGCGTCCAATGCCGCCGATGGGGCATTTTTCCCTGATCCGCTATCGCAAGGGCTGAAACGCCACATGTGCGACGGGAACATCGGTGCCCGCAGACCGTTTCCTTGCCATGACATCGAAACTCTCAATCGCTTTATGCGCAGCACTTGTGCTTTTGCCAGCCGTTGCGGTCGCGCAAGCCCCACCTGCTCAGGCGACCCCGCCCGCGCAAACCGCGCCGCCCAATCCCGATCGTGCAACGAACTGCACGCCGACCGAAGCGGTACCGCAAGATGGCACCGTCGCGCCGAAAGACACCGCAACAGGCAGCAGTTCGCTCGGTGACAAGCTGGCGCAATCCGATGGTATCTTGTGCCCGCCGCCGGGTATCGACTCGCAAATGCATGCGCCAACGCCGCAAGGCGGTCCAATGCCGGTGATCCCGCCGCCGGGTAGCCCGGGCGGCGATCCGAACGTGCGGCCGAAGTAAGTCTGATAGCGAGAAGTCGGGCTGTTTTCCTTGCAAAGACAATAATATGACCTCAATGCCCGTCATTGCTTGACAGGCATTTGGGTGACTTCTTATATGCCGCCGTTCGCGACCGCGAAGGCGGCATGAACGAGTGGCGAGGTAGCTCAGCTGGTTAGAGCACGGGAATCATAATCCTGGGGTCGGGGGTTCGAGTCCCTCTCTCGCTACCACTTCCCGAACAATTCAAAGCATTTCAAATCCCTGCTCCGGCGTGGTCGTGGAAACGATACGCGTGGTTGCTTTGCTGAATCTGTTGAGGTCACGTATGCAAGTCTGAACGGCGAGAAACGCCACCCGCAGAAGAGGCGACCGCGATGGATTTCGCACTAACCGACCAGCAAGAGTCGATCCGCGACGCCATTCTGAAAATCTGCAGCCGGTTCGATGACGCTTACTGGCTGGCGAAGGATCGCGACGGCGGCTTCCCGCACGAATTTTACGAGGCGATGGCTGGCGCTGGCTGGCTCGGCATCTGCATCCCGGAACAGTTCGGCGGCTCTGGCCTTGGCATCACCGAAGCCGCCATCATGATGCGCGCGATTGCGGAATCGGGCGCGGGCATGTCCGGTGCATCCGCGATCCACATGAATGTGTTCGGACTTAATCCCGTTGTCGTGTTCGGTACCGATGAGCAGCGCGCGCGCATGCTGCCCGGCGTCGTCGAGGGACGCGAGAAGGCTTGTTTCGGCGTGACCGAACCTAATACCGGGCTCAACACCACGCACTTGAAAACCCGCGCCGTTCAAAAAGGCGACACATATGTTGTCAACGGCCAGAAGGTGTGGATTTCCACCGCGCAGGTCGCGCACAAGATTCTGCTGCTTGCGCGCACCACGCCGTTGGAAGACGTGAAAAGTCCGACGCACGGCTTGAGTCTTTTTTACGCAGATTTCGACCGCTCGCGCATCGCGGTGCATGAGATCGAGAAGATGGGCCGCAAGGCTGTCGACTCGAATGAGCTGTTCATCGCAGACCTCGAAATTCCCGTCGCGGACCGGATCGGCGAAGAGGGGCGGGGTTTTGAATATATCCTGCACGGATTGAATCCCGAACGCGTGTTGGTCGCGGCGGAAGCCGTCGGTCTTGGCAAAGTCGCGCTGTCGCGCGCGGCGCATTACGCCAAGGAGCGCATTGTGTTCAACCGGCCGATCGGCCAGAACCAGGCGATCCAGCATCCGCTGGCAAAAAACTGGATGGAGCTTGAAGCCGCGTGGCTGATGACGCTATCGGCAGCATGGCGATACGATCAGGGATTGCCCTGCGGGCCTGCGGCCAATGCCGCGAAATATCTTGCGGGAGAGGCAGGCTTTCATGCCTGCGAGCAGTCAGTCATGACTCACGGTGGCTTTGGTTATGCCAAAGAATATCACGTTGAACGGTACCTTCGTGAATCGCTGATCCCGCGCATCGCGCCGGTCAGTCCTCAACTCATTCTCAGTTTCATCGGCGAGAAAGTGCTTGGACTTCCGAAGTCTTATTGAAAAGAAAAACCGGCCTGAGAGGCCGGTCCTTCATTAACACCAAAGTGAATTGGTGCGTTACAGCTTACGGTTCGCTGCGTCTGAAACCTTGTCAGCTGCATCCTTCGCCGCGGCCTTGGCATCGCCGAGAGCCTGCTGGCCGTGGCCCTTGGCTTCCTGAATAACGCCTTCGCCTTGCAGCTTGGTCGAGCCGGTGGCTTCGCCGATGCCCTGCTTGGCCTTGCCGATCGCCTCGTTCGCGACACCCTTGATCTTGTCAGTTGCGCTACCCATCACAATCTCCTTTATATGTGAGTTCGCCGAGACAACGGTTGAGCTGCGAGGTTGTTCCGCATTGGGCGATATCGAATGTGCGTGAAACGGTGTGCCGGTTACTGCGCATTCATCTGTAAATAAATAAAATAATAAGAGAACAATCATGTCGCACGACCACCATCATCCGCACGATCATTCTCATGCTCATGATCACAATGACGAGCGATGGAAGCACGATGGCGTGCGCGTCATTCCTGGAGATCAGCTCGACCCGAATGTTCCCTCGACAGCCGGAATGGATCGCAAGGCTGCCATCAACTTTGCGCGTGCGGGTGCGCAGAAACTCTGGGCCGGAACCGTAACGATCAAGCCGGATGCCAAGACCGGCGCGCATCACCACGGACATCTTGAAAGCATCATCTATGTCGTGCGCGGCAAGGCGCGGATGCGCTGGGGCGAGAACTTGCAGTTCACCGCGGAGGCAAATCCCGGTGACTTCATTTTCGTTCCGCCTTACGTGCCCCATCAAGAAATCAACGCCAGTCCGGATCAGGTGCTGGAATGCGTGCTGGTGCGCAGCGACGCCGAAGCCGTTGCGATCAATCTCGATATCGAGCCGGTCGAAAAGCCGGAGACGGTGTTGTGGATCGATCCGATCCATCGCGATCCCGCCGAAAAAGGCTGACCGGCGTCCTTCAGAAAAGGCATTTTGGAGCGGTCTCGGAATCCAGTTTCCGGGCAAGCAGTTGCGCTGCGTCATTATGACTATTGACGATTATTGACAATCGTCAATCGTTGTAGGAGGCTTGTGGAAACATCCGCAAGAGGCTCCGATGGCGCTGAATTTCAAAAACTTAAATAAAAACAAGTCGTTGGTTCCTGCTTTGGTTCTCATCCCAGCCTTGGCGCTGGGCGCGTGCAGCAAGGCTCCCGAGAAGAAGAGTGAAAACGGCCGCCCGGTTTTGGTGACCACGGTTCACTATTCACCTCAATCTCCGGAGCGGAGTTTTGTCGGCACGATCCGGCCCCGGATCGAGACCGACATGGGTTTTCGCGTTCCCGGCAAAGTTGCCAAGCGTCTGGTCGAGGTCGGGCAGGTGGTCGATGTCGGCCAGCCGCTTGCGACTCTCGACGAGGTCGATCTGAAATTGCAGGCCGAGCAGGCGGACGCCGAGCTCAGCGCTGCGACTGGCGTTTCCGCACAAGCCTCCGCCGCCGAAAGTCGCGCCAAGGAATTGCGCACCAAGGGCTGGTCCACGGAAGCGCAGATGGAGCAGGTCAAGGCCGCCGGTGACGAGGGACGTGCGCGCCTCAACCGCGCGCAGCGATCGGTCGAACTCACCAAGAATAGTTTGTCGTACGCCACGCTGGTTGCTGATGCGCGCGGCGTGATCACCGCGACGCTGATCGAGCCGGGTCAGGTCGTCGCCTCCGGCCAGACAGCGATCCGCGTTGCACGATCTGCCGAGAAGGAAGCGGTGGTAGCTATCCCGGAAACCATGGTCGGCTTCGCGAAGAGTGGCGCTGCCAGTGTGACGTTGTGGTCCGAGCCGGACAAGAAATACACCGCGAAACTGCGCGAGCTTGCGCCCGCTGCCGATACGGCGACCCGGACTTATCTCGCAAAATTCTCACTTCCCGATGCCAGCGATGCTGTGTCGCTCGGCATGACCGCAACGCTGACGCTTGCGGACGCTGCAAGCGAGCGCGTGGCGCGCGTGCCGCTCTCGGCGCTGTTCAGTCAGGGTGACGGACCCTCTTTGTATGTGGCTGATGCGAAGACCGGCGAGGTCGCGCTGAAGCCTGTGACCGTGAAAGCCTACGAGACTGCCGATGTTCTCATCACAGGCGGCGTCGAAGAAGGTGCCAGCGTGGTCGTGCTTGGCGTGCAGAAACTCGACCCGGCTCAGAAGGTCCGAGTCGTTTCATCTCTGTCGTTTTAAGATCAAGAGGGACCGATGAAGCGATTCAATCTCTCCGCCTGGGCCGTCGCACATCCGACGCTGATCCTGTTTTTCATCGTGATGCTCGGTATCGCGGGTTTCTTCTCTTACGAGCGGCTCGGCCGTGCGGAAGATCCGTCCTTTACGATCAAGGTCGTCATCATCAATGCGATCTGGCCCGGTGCAACGGCGCAGGAGATGCAGTCGCAGGTCGCGGACCGCATCGAGAAGAAGCTGCAGGAACTGCCTTACTTCGACAAAGTGCAGACCTACACCAAGCCGTCCTTCACGGCGATGAACATGTCCTTCAAGGACAACACACCCGCCAAGGACGTGCCGCAACTGTTCTATCAGTTGCGCAAGAAGCTCAACGACATCAAGGCCGACCTTCCGCCAAATTTGATCGGCCCGAACATCAACGACGAATTCGGCGACGTGGATTCGATCCTCTACATGCTGACGGGCGAGGGTACAGACTACGCCCAGCTCAAGAAGGTTGCCGAAGGTCTGCGCCAGCGCCTGCTGAAAGTGCAGGACGTAACCAAGGTCAATCTCTACGGTACGCAGGACGAACGTATCTTCGTCGAGTTCTCTCATGCCAAGCTCGCGACCCTAGGCATCACCACGCAGGCGCTGTTCGATTCGCTTGCCAAGCAGAATGCGGTGGTGCCCGCCGGCACGGTAGAAACGTCCTCGCAGCGCGTGCCGCTGCGTGTCACCGGCGCATTCGACAGCGTGAAAGCGGTAGCGGAAACCCCGGTCGAAGCGAATGGCCGCGTGTTTCGTTTGGGCGACATCGCGACAGTCACGCATGGCTTTGTCGATCCACCGGACTTTCAGGTCCGTCAGGAAGGCAAGCCTGCTATCGGCGTCGGTCTGGTGATGGCGAAGGGCGCCAATATTCTCGAACTGGGCGAGAACATCAAGAAAGCCACGGCGGAATTCATGGCCGCCGTGCCGCAGGGATTCAACATTCAGCAGATCGCAGATCAGCCGCAGGTGGTCGAGCATGCCGTCGGCGAGTTCGTTCATTCCTTCGTCGAAGCGCTGGCCATCGTGCTTTTCGTGAGCTTCCTCGCGCTGGGCTGGCGCACCGGTATCGTCGTTGCGCTGTCGGTCCCGCTTGTGCTGGCGATTGTCTTTATCGTTATGAATGCGATGGGCATGGACCTGCACCGGATCACGCTTGGCGCGCTTATTATCGCGCTCGGCCTTTTGGTCGATGACGCCATCATCGCGGTCGAGATGATGGTGGTGAAGATGGAGCAAGGCTGGGATCGCGTGAAAGCCGCGTCCTTTGCGTGGGAATCCACCGCGTTCCCGATGTTGACTGGAACGCTGGTGACGGCGGTCGGCTTCCTGCCTATCGGCTTCGCCAATTCCTCCGTTGGCGAATATGCCGGCGGCATCTTTTGGGTGGTGGCGATTGCGCTGGTGGCGTCTTGGTTCGTCGCGGTGATCTTCACGCCCTATATCGGCGTCAAACTGCTGCCGAACTTCGCCAAGGGCAAGCACAGTCACGATCCGCATGCGATTTACGAGACGCGGATGTATCGCGGTTTACGCCGCGTTATCGAATGGTGCGTGCGGCGGCGCGGGACGGTGGTGCTGGCGACGGTCGGGGTGTTCGTGCTGTCCATCATTGGGTTCACCCATGTTCAGCAGCAATTCTTTCCGCTGTCGGAGCGGCCGGAACTGTTTCTCCAGCTTCGCCTGCCGGAAGGTACGGCTTTCAACGTGACCAAGGAAAGTGTGAAAAAAGCCGAGGCGCTTCTGAAGGACGACAAGGACATTTCGACCTACACGACTTATGTCGGGCAGGGTTCGCCGCGCTTCTGGCTTGGCCTCAATCCGCAATTGCCGAACGAGGCGTTTTCCGAAACGGTGATCGTGTCGAAGGATGTCGCCGCGCGCGAGCGCATCAAGGCGCGTCTCGAGAAGGCCGTTGCGGAGGGTGCGCTGTCGGAAGCGCGCGTGCGCGTCGATCGTTTCAACTTCGGGCCGCCAGTCGGCTTCCCTGTGCAATTCCGCGTGGTCGGTCCCGATACGAAAACAGTGCGCGACATTGCCTACAAAGTCCGCGAAGTCATGCGCGACGAGAAGCGCGCCGTCGATCCGCATCTCGACTGGAACGAGCAGACGCCGTATCTCAAGCTCGCCGTCGATCAGGACCGCGCCCGCGCGCTCGGCTTGACGCCGCAGGACATTTCGCAATCGCTTGCGATGCTGATTTCCGGCGTGCAGGTGACGACACTGCGCGACGGTGTCGAGAAGGTCGGCGTGGTCGCCCGCGCTGTGCCGTCCGAGCGCCTCGAGCTTGGCCGGGTTGGCGATCTGACCATCTATTCGCGCAACGGTGTCGCTGTGCCGCTCTCTCAAGTTGCGAAAATCGAATACGCTCACGAAGAACCGATCCTGTGGCGGCGTAACCGCGATATGGCGATCACCGTGCGTGCCGATATTGTTGACGGTGTGCAGGCGCCGGACGTGACCAATGCGATCTGGCCAAAACTGCAAAGCATTCGCGACAGCCTGCAACCCGCCTATCGGATCGAGATCGGCGGCGCGATTGAAGAATCCGAGAAGGGCAATGCGTCGATCAACAAGCTGTTTCCGCTGATGATGATCGGAATGCTCACGCTGCTGATGATCCAGTTGCAGAGCTTCTCGCGGCTGTTTCTGGTGTTCCTGACAGCACCGCTCGGCATTGTCGGTGCGTCCTTGGGCCTCAACGTCGCCAACAGCCCGTTCGGCTTTGTGGCGTTGCTTGGGCTGATCGCGCTGGCTGGCATGATCATGCGCAACGCGGTGATTCTTGTCGATCAGATCGAAACCGATGTCGACCACGGCATGACGCGTCGCGAGGCCATTGTCGAGGCCACGGTCCGCCGTGCCCGGCCGGTGATCCTGACCGCGCTGGCTGCGATTCTGGCGATGATCCCGCTGTCCCGCTCGGCGTTCTGGGGGCCGATGGCTATCACCATCATGGGTGGATTGTTCGTTGCAACATTCCTCACCCTGCTGTTCCTGCCGGGCCTCTATGCGCTATGGTTCAGGAAGAGTCTGGACGAGCGCGGCACGGGCGAGGCGGCAATGCCGCCTCACGTTCAGCCCGAGCAGCTTCAGCACGCACCTCCGCTGGCCACGGCCGCGGAATAAAAAATTCTGGTACGTTTAACAACATGACGATGATTCACGACGATACCGAAACGGAAATGAGATGCCGGATTCTCGCCACGGCGGAACGGCTGTTTCGCGATATCGGCTATTTGAAAACCACGGTCGCCGACATCGCCAAGACGTTGAAGATGTCGCCCGCGAATGTGTATCGCTTTTTCGATTCCAAGAAGTCCATTCATGAGGGTGTTGCACGCCGTCTGATGGGAGAGGTGGAGGCGGCGGCCGAGGCAATCGCGGCGAAACAGACGCCGGTTCGCGAGCGGTTTCACGAGCTTCTTGCGACTGTCAGCCGGATGAATGCGGAACAGTTCGTGGGGGATTCCAAGATCCACGAAATGGTCGCCATTGCGATGGAAGAGAGCTGGGAAGTCTGCGATGCGCATATTCAGCGCATCGTGATGACAATCGGCAGCGTCATTGCCGATGGTGCAAAGGCCGGTGTTTTCAACGTGACTGACGTTGAACTGGCGGCGAAATGCGTTTGCGCTGCGATGTTGAGGTTCTTTCACCCGCAAATGATCGAGCAGAGCGCCAAAAAGCCCGGGCCTGATGTCGATCAAATGATAGACTTTATCATCTCCGGCCTTACGCTGGGCACGCCCGATCTCTCGGGCGGTTCAGCAAAAGGCAAACCGGTTCATGGCTGACGTCTACTATTACGAACCCTCGCAGGGCCACGGCCTCAAGCACGATCCCTTCAACGCCATTGTCGGTCCCCGTCCGATCGGTTGGATTGCATCGAAGGACGCCAAGGGGCAGGTCAATCTAGCGCCGTACAGCTTCTTCAATGCGTTTTGCTATGTGCCACCGATCATCGGATTTTCGTCCACCGGCTGGAAAGACACCGTCGGCAACATTCAGGACACCAAGGAGTTCACCTGGAATCTGGTGACGAAACACGTCGCCGAGCAGATGAACAAGACTTCGGCCACCCTGCCTCACGGCACCGACGAATTCACGATTTCGGGATTGACCAAAGCCGCCTCACGCAAGGTCGATGTGCCGCGCGTGGGCGAAAGCCTGGTCTCGTTCGAGTGCAAGCTGACGCAGATGATCCAGCTTCAGGGCGCGGACGGCAAAAAGGCCGACGCTTGGGTGACGTTCGGCGAAGTTATCGCGGTGCACATCGACAAGAGCCTAATCAAGGATGGCGTTTACCAGACCGCCGAGGCCTATCCGATCCTGCGTGCCGGGCGCATGGGCGATTATGCCCAGATCCGCCCCGACGTAATGTTTGAGATGGTGCGGCCCCGTTAGGTTGGGATGTCGCCTCAAGTCTCGGTGATCTGTCCAATTGTTAAGGACTGCGGCCTGGAACCTGTGAACAGGCCGCAGGTTATTGAAGCGTATGTTCTTTTAGGGGCTTTCGCTTCAAACGCGACGGAATGTCGAAGTTGTTTTCCGCAATCGACCGGCTACCATTTCCAGCGGCAAGGCTGACCTCGGGCATGGTCCCGGTTGTCAAACGTCCGGACTTGATCAAGCTGAACCACAATCAGAACATTCGGCAAAGGATCACACCATGAGCTTTTCCCTCCGCCGCGATCTTATCACCCGCCCGATCTTCGCCTGGGCGCACAAAGCGCTGCCGCCGATGTCCGACACCGAGCGCGAGGCGCTCGAAGCTGGTGACGTCTGGTGGGACGCAGACCTGTTCACCGGCAATCCCGACTGGTCCAAGCTGCTTGCTGTCGCGCCAGCAAAATTGACCGAAGAAGAAAGCGCGTTTCTCAACGGTCCAGTCGATCAGCTTTGCAGCATGATCGACGACTGGAAAGTCGTTTGGGAATGGCGCGATCTTCCGCCGGAAGTCTGGGACTTCATCAAGCAGCACAAATTTCTCGGCATGATTATTCCGAAGGAGTTTGGCGGTCTCGGATTTTCGCCTTACGCGCATTCCGAAGTCGTGCGAAAAATTTCTTCGCGCTCGGTGACGGCGGCCGTCACGGTGATGGTGCCGAATTCGCTCGGACCGGGCGAGTTGCTGCTGCAGTTCGGCACCAAAGAACAGCAGAATAAGTGGCTGCCGGGCCTCGCGGCGGGCCGCGAGATTCCATGTTTCGGTCTGACAAGTCCTGAAGCGGGCTCCGATGCGGCGTCGATGATCGACACCGGCATCATTTGTAAAGGTGTCTTCAACGGCAAGGAAGTGTTGGGTCTGCGGCTGAACTGGCACAAGCGCTACATCACCCTCGGTCCGGTGGCGACGCTGCTCGGTCTGGCGTTCAAGGCTTACGATCCGGATCATCTGATCGGCACGGAAGAAGAACTCGGCATCACGGTCGCGCTGATCCCGACCGATTTGCCGGGCGTCAGCATCGGTCATCGCCATCTGCCCGCAATGCAGGTGTTTCAGAACGGTCCGAACTGGGGCAAGGACGTTTTCATTCCGATGGATTTCATCATCGGCGGGCAGGAGCGCATCGGCCAGGGCTGGAAGATGCTGATGACGGCACTTGCTGCGGGCCGCGGCATCTCGCTGCCGTCGCAATCCTCCGCGGGTGCGGCCTATTGCGCGCGCGCGACGGGCGCTTACGCGCGCATCCGCGAACAATTCCATGTGCCAATTGGCAAGTTCGAAGGCATCGAGGAGCCGCTGGCGCGTATTGCGGGCACGGCCTATCAACTCGACGCCGCGCGACGGCTGACCTGCGCTGCGCTCAATCAGCACATTCATCCCGCGGTGATCTCCGGCATCATGAAATTGCACGCCACCGAGCGCCTGCGCATCGCGGTCGACGACGCGATGGATATTCATGGCGGCAAAGCGGTGATCGACGGCCCCCAGAACTACATGGGCAATCTCTATCGCTCGGTGCCGGTCGCAATCACGGTCGAAGGCGCGAATATTCTGACGCGCAATCTCATCGTGTTCGGGCAAGGCTCGGTCCGCGCGCATCCTTATCTGCTGCAGGAGATGACGGCTATTGGCGATCCGGACCAGAAGAAAGGTCTTGACGCCTTCGATAAAGCCTTTTGGCCCCATGTCGGCCACGCCATTACAAATACATTCCGCGCGTGGCACCAAAGCTGGACCGGCGGCGTGTTCGCGTATGCGCCAGATGTCGGCGCGGCCACCGGCTATTACCGCCAGTTGTCACGCTATTCGTCGGCCTTCGCGCTTTGCGCCGACATGGCGCTGCTGACGCTCGGCGGCGCGTTGAAACGCAAGGAAATGCTGTCCGCGCGGTTCGGTGACATTCTCTCGGAGCTTTATTTGTTGTCCGCCGCGTTGAAGCGTTGGGAGGAAGAGGGCCGTCAGGAGGCGGACTTCCCTGCACTCGAATGGGTGATGGCGAACGGCATCCGCACCATCGAAAATCGCCTTGCGGAAGTGCTGGCCAACATGCCGAACCGCTTTGTCGCGGGTATCCTGAAATTCCTGATACAGCCGCTCGGCGCGAATCCGCTCGGGCCGTCGGATGACGTGGTGCATCGCTGCGCGCAATTGATCCTTGCGCCATCGGCCACGCGGGACCGTCTGACCGAGGGTCTTTTCCATATCGATGATGATGGCCCGCTGGCGCGGCTGGAACGGGCATTCCTGCTGGTGACGGCCAATGAGCCGATCGAGAAGAAGATGCATGCCGCAAAGACGCGGAATGCGGATGAAGCCGTGAAGAAGGGCGCGATCACTGCCGACGAAGGCACAAAATTGAAAGCTGCGCACGCCGCCGTCGCTGCCGTCATCGAGGTCGATGATTTCGCGCCGGAAGTACTGTCGCCGATCTACAAAAAACGGTCCGACACTCGACAGACCGAGATCATACAGGCATCGCCGGATCGGGCCGCAAGCTGATGGCGCGTCCTGTCTATATTGTAGACGGCGCGCGGACGCCGTTTTTGAAAGCGGCTGGCGGTCCGGGGCCGTTCACTCCGGTTGATCTCGCGGTTCAGGCTGGCCGTCCTTTGCTGGCGCGTCAACCCTTTGCACCAAGCGCGTTCGATCAAGTCATTCTCGGCTGCGTCAACGTCATCGCAGACGAAATGAATCCCGCACGTGTCGCAGCGTTACGATTGGGTATGGGGGAACGCATGGTGGCGTTCACTGTACAAATCAATTGCGGCTCCGGAATGCAGTCGATCGACACCGCGTACAGATATATTGAAGCCGGCAAGGCGGACATGATCCTGGCCGGCGGCGCGGAGTCGCTCAGTTACGCGCCGCTGGTGTTTCCGCAATCTGGCGTGCGCTGGTTCGCGAAATTTGCGACCGCTAAAGACGCCATGTCGCGTGTCGCAGCATTCCTGAAAGCACGGCCTTCGTATTTCAAGCCGATCATTGGCCTTGAGCGCGGACTAACCGATCCGATCACTGATCTGAATATGGGCCAGACCGCCGAAGCCGTTGCGCATCTCATGGGCGTGACGCGCGAGCAGGCTGATGCTTACGCTGTTGAGAGCCATCGTCGGCTGGCGCGCGCGCAGGAACAGGGTTTTCTGAAAGGCGAAGTCGAAACCGCTTTCGCGCGCGACGGAAAGTTCTATGACCACGATGACGGCGTGCGCCCGGATTCGTCGGTCGACAAGCTCGCGAAACTCAAGCCCGCCTTCGAACGGCCGTGGGGGCAAGTGACGCCGGGAAATTCGTCGCAGATCACTGACGGCGCATGCTGGACGATTCTCGCCTCTGAAGATGCCGTCAACAAATACGGCCTCAAGCCGAAGGCGATCATCGTGGATAGCCAGTGGTCTGGTTTAGATCCCGGCATCATGGGCTTCGGTCCGGTGCTGTCGTCGACCGAATTGATGAAGCGTCATCGTTTGAAACTTCAGGATATTGAAACCTGGGAAATCAATGAAGCCTTCGCCTCGCAATTGCTCGCCTGTCTTGCGGCATGGAACGACGACAAATTTTGCCGCGAGGTGCTCGGCCTCGAAGGCGCAGCTGGTCAAATTGATCGCGAAAAACTCAATGTTGACGGCGGCGCCATCAGCCTTGGCCATCCGGTCGGCACCAGCGGGAACCGCATCGTGCTGCATCTGGTGAACGCGATGAAGCGGCTCGGCACCAAGCGCGGCATCGCCACGGAATGTATCGGCGGCGGCCTCGGCGGCGCGATGCTGATAGAGACAGTGTAAGGGAACGGTCATGGATTCACGGATCATGCAAGTTCTCAAAGACCGCGTGCTCGAACTCGGTCCTGAGCCCGCGGCAGGGCCCTACAAAAACTTCAAACTCACGCGCGACGAAGACGGCATCGCGTGGCTTTTGTTCGATAGGGAAAACGCCAGCGCCAACACCTTGTCGGGCGACGTGATCGCGGAGCTAGGCCAGATCGTCACAACACTCGAAAACGAGCGGCCCGCCGGTCTTGTGGTGCGCTCGGCGAAACCATCCGGGTTCATCGCGGGCGCGGACGTCAACGAATTTCGCGGCGCGACCGATCCGCGTCAGGTCGAAACCGAGATGAACAAGGCGCATGCGGTGGTGGACCGGCTTGAGGCGCTGAAGATTCCGAGTGTCGCGGTGATCCACGGCTTCTGTCTCGGCGGCGGTCTTGAGATCGCGCTCGCGTGCAACACGCGCATCGCAATCGACAATGCGCGGTTCGGGTTTCCCGAGGTGATGCTCGGCCTGCATCCGGGCCTCGGCGGCACCGCGCGGTTCACGAATCTCGTCAGCCCGCTGGAAGCGATGACGCTTATGCTGACCGGCAAGACCATCGACGCGCGGAAAGCAAAGTCGCTGGGTCTGGTCGAAGCCGTCACACAAGAGCGCCATGTGCGGAGCGCCGTGAAAGACGCGATCTTCGGCCGTTTGCGTCCGCATCTGCAGGGCCTGCTCGACAAGGCGATGAATCTTGGGCCAGTCCGCGGGTTGCTAGCTAACCGTATGCGCGGCGAAGCGGCGAAGACCGCGCCGAAGGAGCATTACCCCGCGCCTTATGCGCTGGTCGATCTGTGGGAAACGCACGGCGGCGACCGCGCGGCGATGCTGAATGCGGAAAAATCCTCGTTCGCAAATCTGATGGTGACGCCCACCGCGCAGAACCTGATCCGCGTCTTCTTCCTGCGCGAGCAGATGAAAAAACTCGCCGATGGCAAGAATACCGTGAAGCATGTTCACGTCATCGGCGCAGGCGCGATGGGCGGGGACATCGCGGCGTGGTGCGCCAATCAGGGCCTGCGCGTGACGCTGGCCGATATGAAGCCGGAGGCGATTGCAGGTGCGGTCAAGCGCGCAGCGGATCTGTTCGGCAAGATCATCCGCAAGAAGACCGACCTGCGCGATGCGCTGGACCGGCTGATTCCGGATTTGAACGGCGAGGGCGTGCGCGGCGCGGACCTCATCATCGAGGCGGTGCCTGAAAAGCTGGAATTGAAACAGAAGGTCTATGCGGGCCTCGAGCCCATCATGAAATCCGGCGCGATCCTTGCCACGAATACGTCCAGCATTCCGCTACAGGATCTGCGGACCACGCTGAAGAATCCCGAGCGGTTGCTCGGCTTGCATTTCTTCAATCCAGTCTCGCGTCTGCAACTTGTCGAAGTAGTGAGCCATGACACGGTGGACTCGCAGGCGCTGGCCACCGCGCTGAAATTTGTTGGAGCTATCGACCGTCTGCCGTTGCCGGTGAAAAGCTCACCGGGCTTCCTCGTCAACCGCGCGCTGACGCCGTACATGCTGGAAGCGATGGTGATGCTGGACGAGAAGGTAGACAAGGCGACCATCGATGCTGCCGCCGAAAAGTTCGGCATGCCGATGGGGCCGATCGAACTGGCCGATCAGGTCGGTCTCGACATCTGCCTTGCGGTCGGTGACATGCTCCGCGCCAAATTTGGCGATGCGTTGCCCGCAGCACCAGACTGGCTGCGTGACATGGTTAAGCGCGGCGATCTCGGCCGAAAGACCGGCAAGGGATTCTACGAGTGGAAAGATGGTCACGCCGTCAAGACGCCGTCCACCGTGCAGCCTACGGACGAGATGATCGATCGGCTGATCCTTCCGATGTCGAATGTGTGCGTCGCGTGCCTGCGCGAGGGCATCGTCGACAATAGCGATGTTGTGGACGGCGCGATGATCTTTGGCACGGGCTACGCGCCGTTCCGGGGCGGGCCGCTCAACTATGCGCGCGCACGCGGCCCCGCGAATGTCGCCGCGGCTCTCAAGTCGCTGGAAACGAAATTCGGCGAGCGCTTCAAGCCGGACGCAGGTTGGGATACGTTCGCCTGAGTTCTTTTAAACAGGCGGATTTCAATCATGTCAGACACTTCTGTTCACGCCCAGCCCGCGCCGGATCAGCCGGAAGGCGAATTGTCGGTTCGCACGGTCGCGATGCCGGCGGACACCAATCAGAACGGCGATATTTTCGGCGGCTGGCTGTTGAGCCAGATGGACTTGGCTGGAACGGTATACGCCTACAAGATCATTCAGAGCCGCAACGTCACCGTCGCCATCGAGGCGATGACCTTTCGTAAGCCGGTCTATGTCGGCGACGTCGTATCGGTCTATGTCACGACCGTGCGTGTCGGCAGGACATCAATCACAGTCCATGTCGAAGCGTGGGTGCAGCGCCGAAAGGAATCGAACCTGATCCTCGTCACCGATGGAAATTACACTTACGTGGCGGTGGACGATCAGGGTCATCCGCAGGAAATTCGGCGCGATGCGTCGCAAAGCGGCGCGTAACAGCGCTTTTCTTGTAACGCGAGCTAGACTGTTTTTCGCTGCAACGGCTTTTATGCGCGATGTTTTATCCCGCATTGCAACGTATTGCGGGACCGGCATTGCTATTTTGCGTGCGAGCCGTCCGAGGTCTCCCTGCCAATCGCGACTCAGGTTATAAAACTGTCGTGCGAAGCACCTATGAGCTTGGCACGACACATCTGAGACTGGATTGGACATGACGCCGTACGACACCTGTCACCAAACACACCGCAACGCGGGCGCGTCAGCCCGCCACATGCATGCGGCAATTGGTGCGTGTCGGTGCTGTTGCCTCCCCTGAAACTTTTTTGAGCAATCAGCGTTATCGCGATCAGAGGACCGGATTCTCCGGACGGGACACATGTCAGACACATACATCATCGAAGTCAGCTCGGAAGCAGCAGGTATCGTCGTGCGTGAAAAATCGGGATTCCGGTTTTTCGCTGCGGTTCACAAATTCAATCCGCTCGACGGTCATATTTTCAAGAACGCGCGGGAGGCAGAACGCGCCGCCACACGCTTTCTGGCCGGACAGTTTACGCCGCAGGCCGTGGCTGTTTGATCGGTCGGTCACATAAATACGCATTGAAAAGGCCGGGATCGCTCCCGGCCTTTTTGTTTGTTTAATCAGAGCGGAGCTTACTCAGCAGCTTGCTGTCCGAGCACCGGATAGTCGGTGTAGCCGGCTGCGCCGCCGCCGTAGAACGTCTTTTGATCGAAAGCATTAAGCGGTGCGCCGAGCTTCAGCCGCTCGACCAAGTCCGGGTTTGAGATGAACAGCTTGCCGAATGCGATCAGGTCGGCCTTGTTCTTGTCCAGCACGTCCGTCGCCAGCTTGAAGTCATAACCGTTATTGGCGATGTACGTGCCGCTGAAACGTTTGCGCAGGCTGTCATAGTCAAACGGCGCGATATCGCGTGGGCCGCCGGTCGCGCCTTCGATGACATGGATATAGACCAGCTTCAGCGCATTGAGCTGATCGACGATGTGATCGAACAGCGGCTGCGGATTGCTGTCGGAAATATCGTTAGCGGGCGTCACTGGCGAGAGGCGGATACCGGTGCGGTCGGCACCCGCTTCAGCGGCAACAGCCTTGGAGACTTCCAGCATGAGCTTCGCGCGGTTCTCGATGGAGCCGCCGTAGGCATCGGTGCGCTTGTTGGCACCGTCCTTGGCGAACTGGTCGAGCAAGTAGCCGTTCGCGCCGTGAATCTCGACGCCATCGAAACCCGCTTTCAATGCGTTGGCAGATGCACGCTTGAACGAGTCGATGATGCTCGGAATTTCGTTCAGCTCCAGCGCACGAGGTGCTGAGACATCGGCAAACGCCCCGCCGACGAATGTCTTGCCTTTGGCCTGGATTGCGGAAGGCGCAACCGGCGCTTGGTTGTTCACCTGCAGCGAATTGTGAGAAACACGGCCGACATGCCAGAGCTGAATATAGATGCGACCACCACGCTCATGAACACGGTCCGTGACTTTGCGCCAGCCCGCGACCTGTTCTTTCGAGTAAATGCCCGGCGTATCCTGATAGCCCTGACCCTGCTGCGAGACCTGGCTCGCTTCGGTAATGAGCAGGCCCGCTGATGCGCGCTGGCCGTAATACTCAATAGCGAGCGGATTTGGCACGAAGCCTTCAAGAGCGCGGTTGCGCGTCAGTGGGGCCATGACGGCGCGGTTTGTGAGAGTGACAGCGCCGAGTTTGTAGGGTTCGAACAGCTTCGATGCGGACATGTTGTTTTTCCTGCGGAGGACTTCAATGCAGGTGCATGTAAGTATCGCCGCGCGGCGATTGCAAGTCACCGGACAGTGAAAAGCATCGATTCCCGAAATCGAATGGCAGTCATGTGTTTCGCGACGTAAGCGCCGTCGAATACCGGCGAAATAATTTTGCCATATGGCGCGAAGGCGACGATGCAAATCGTCTCCGCGTCATGATGATAAAGGAAGAATTGAGCGTTGCGGCGACTTACGCGCCGAGAAAGTCGCGTTTGCCGAGTTCAACGCCGTTGTGACGCAGGATGTCGTAGGCGGTGGTGCAATGAAAGAAGAAGTTCGGCAGCGCCATGTGGTTGAGATAGTGCTGACCGGTCAGCGTGCGCGTGGAGGAAGGCCCGGCGGGAAACGTGATCTCTCGTGACTCAGCACCTGCGAATTTCGCAGGATCGATGGCCTTGATGTTGTTCAAAACTTTCTCGATGCGCGCCTGCAATTCAGCGAAGGTGTTTTCCGTATCGGGAAACGACGGCATATCGAGTTGCGCGAAGCGGGCAGATCCTCGAACAGCGGCATCGCAGGCGGCCTGCACCTGACGTTTCAGCGGATACATGGTCGGATGCAGACGCGCATTCAGCAGCACATCAGGATCGATGGATTTGTCCTTCGCGAAGGCCTCGGCCTTGGCAAGAAACGCGGACAGGGCCGTCAGCGTATGGATGAAGACAGGAGCCGAACCATCGTAAAATGACATGTGATGCCTTTTCGGAAAAATGTTTTGCCAGCGAACGTGGCAAAATCGATCTAACCCCTCTCCGCTGTCCTGCAAGGGGGCGCCGTGTCGATAACCGAATATTTCAGCGTAGCTGAGGCTGAGCCTGCGGCTCGCGGGGCCCGCGCATCCGCACCAGCAGTTCAGCGGTCGGCCATGAATCCGCGGGCAGGCCGTATTTGACCTGCATGGTCTTGACCGCGATGCGGCTCTGTTGGCCGAGAATGCCGTCGATCTTGCCGACATTGAAACCTTGCCGCGCCAGCAGTTGTTGCAATTCCTTGATCTCGTTGAACGGCAATTGAGCCACCTGTGCAGTGGGTTTGCGCATAGGCGCAGCACCGGCGATCCTCGTCGCGAGATAGCCAGCAGTCGTCGAATAGATCAGCGAATTATTCCACTCGGTGTAAGCAGCAAAGTTCGGATAGGCGAGGAACGCCGGGCCGGTGCGGCCCATTGGCAGCAGCACGGACGCGGGAAGATCGTCGTTTGGCAACGGCCGTCCATCGGCATAGGTCACGCCCCACGCGGCCCACTTGGAGCGGGGATGCTTGATCGTGAGATCGGCCTGATCCCACGGCAGGTTTGCGGGCACACGAATTTCCTGCAGCCACGGCTCGCCGCGCCGCCATTTCAATCCTGTCGCGATGTAGTTTGCCGTCGAGCCGATTACGTCTGGCGCGCTGCGCAACATGTTGCGGTGACCATCGCCGTCGTAATCGACCGCGTAGTTGTAATAATGCGACGGCAGGAATTGCGTTTGACCGAGTTCGCCAGCCCATGAGCCGATCATCTCGGCGGGTGACAGATCGCCGCGATCGATGATCTTCAGCGCTGCGATGGTCTCATCATGAAACATCTGCGAGCGGCGGCAATCGTAGGCGAGCGACACCAGCGAGCGCAGCGTCGGCAGCTTGCCTTGCACCGCGCCGAAATCGCTTTCCAGCGCCCAGAACGCGGTGATGACCGCGGGTGGCACGCCGTATTCTTTCTCGGCGCGCGCAAAGGCCTGCGCGTACGTCTGAATGAGTTGTTGGCCTTTCACGCGTCGGCCTTCGGTCGCCATGCGTCCGGAAAACTCGGTGAAAATCTGGCCGAACACGCGCTGGCCGCGGTCGCGATTGACGATGCCCTGATCGTAAACGAGTCCGGGTGACGCCTGGGCAAGGGCCCGCTGCGACACGCCTGCGGCAAGCGCATCCTGTTTTAGGCCTGCGAGAAACTGATCGAAGCTCTGTCCGCCGTGACAGCGCGCGCCGGATTGGGCGAGGGCGGTGGATGCAAACGCGGTCATCCCGAAGAGGCCGCATGCGAAATAGCGCAACAGGCTTGAAGGTTTCAAACTCGCACTCCCTGGCGGTCATGGCAGTATGCGAGCTTAGATCGCCTCGCGGGTCGCGTTCGCAGAAATTCGAGTATCCACACATAAAAATGCCCGGCGCGAGCCGGGCATTTTGTCTTTGATTGTGTCGTGCCAGATCTTAGCTGAACTGGTTCATCGTGTTGTGAGCGCCGCCCGCCTTCAGAGCCGCTTCACCGGCGAAGTATTCCTTGTGATCGTCGCCGATGTCGGAGCCCGACATGTTCTGGTGCTTCACGCAGGCGATACCCTGACGGATTTCCTGACGCTGAACGCCCTTCACATAGCCGAGCATGCCCTGGTCGCCGAAGTATTCCTTGGCGAGGTTGTCCGTAGACAGTGCAGCCGTGTGATAGGTCGGCAGCGTGATCAGGTGATGGAAGATGCCGGCGCGCTTTGCCGAATCCGCCTGGAAGGTGCGGATACGCTCGTCGGCTTCGATCGCCAGCGGCGTGTTGTCGTATTCCACCTTCATCAGTTCGGCACGGTTGTACTGGCTGACGTCCTTACCGGCTTCCTTCATGGCATCGTAAACCTGCCAGCGGAAGTTCAGCGTCCAGTTGAACGACGGCGAGTTGTTATATGCGAGCTTGGCGTTCGGGATCACCTCACGGATGCGGTCCACCATGCCGGCGATCTGCTCGATATGCGGCTTCTCGGTCTCGATCCACAACAGGTCGGCACCGTTCTGCAGCGAGGTGATGCAGTCCAGAACGCAGCGGTCTTCGCCTGTGCCTGCGCGGAACTGGTAAAGATTGCTGGGCAGGCGCTTTGGACGCAGCAGCTTGCCGTTGCGGCTGATGATGACGTCACCATTGCCGATCTTCGACGCATCGACTTCTTCGCAATCGAGGAAGCTGTTGTACTTGTCGCCGATGTCGCCCGGCTTGTGGCTGACAGCGATCTGCTGCGTGAGGCCTGCGCCGAGCGAGTCGGTGCGGGTCACGACAATGCCGTCGTCAACGCCGAGTTCGAGGAAGGCGTGGCGGCAGGCGCGGATCTTCGCCAGGAACACCTCGTGCGGCACAGTCACCTTGCCGTCCTGATGGCCACACTGCTTTTCGTCAGACACCTGGTTTTCGATCTGCAGGGCGCATGCGCCTGCTTCGATCATCTTCTTGGCGAGCAGATAGGTCGCTTCGGCATTGCCGAAACCTGCGTCGATGTCGGCGATGATCGGCACAACGTGGGTCTGGAAGTTATCGACCTTCGCGATCAGCGTTGCTTCCTTGGCCTTGTCGCCAGCCTTACGCGCAGCATCGAGCTCGCGGAAGATATCATTGAGTTCGCGCTGATCGGCCTGACGCAGGAAGGTGTAGAGTTCTTCGATCAGGGCCGGCACCGAGGTCTTCTCGTGCATCGACTGATCCGGCAGCGGACCGAATTCGGAACGGAGCGCCGCGATCATCCAGCCCGAGAGGTACAGGTAGCGACGGTCGGTCTTGCCGCCGAAATGCTTCTTGATCGAGATCAGCTTCTGCTGCGCGATGAATCCGTGCCAGCAGCCCAGCGACTGGGTGTACTTGGTTGGATCGGCGTCATACGCCGCCATGTCCGTGCGCATCAGCGCGGCGGTGTAGCGAGCGATGTCGAGACCGGTCTTGAAACGGTTCTGCAGGCGCATGCGGGCGACGGCTTCGGCGCTGATGCCGTTCCATGTGCCCTTGTCCTTGAGCAGGGTCTCAGCCGCCTGAATCTCGCTCTGGTACGAAGCCGGGCCGAGAAGGGCTTGGTCGGAAATTCCGCGCGCTTGATAATTCATGGTCGATCTCACCTGTTGCCAATGCTGCAGTTGCTCGCTTGTAAGGGAATTTTGGCCGACCGCTAGTGCTTACGAGGAAAGCTTGTCAGACTTTACAAACTTCTGTTGTAATGCTGTAATTACCTTACATTTTAGCATTTTCGGATCGGGATAGTGAGATGGCGACGTCCACAACACGCTCGGTTTTCATGGGTCCGCGGCTGCGGCGGCTGCGGCGCGATCGAGGGCTGACGCAGGCCGATATGGCCTCCGATCTCGACATTTCCGCGCCCTATGTCGCCCTTTTGGAGCGCAATCAGCGCCCGGTGACGGCGGATATGCTGCTGCGCCTGGCTCGCACCTACAAGATCGATCTCGCGAGTTTGGCGGGCGATGGCGGTGCCGATCAGACGGCGCGGATGCAGGCCGTTCTAAAAGAGCCGATGTTCGCCGATATCGATATTCCTCCGCTCGAGATCAGCGACATCGCCATCGGTTATCCCGGACTGGCGGAAGCCTTTCTGCGGCTCTACACGGCCTATCGCGAAGAACAACTCGCACTGGCGGATCGCGTCAGCCCCCGCCTGACGGGCGCTTCGTCGTCATCGAGCCGCGACAGTCTGGACCTGAACGACCCGGTTGCGGAGGTGCGGCGATTTCTGGCCGCGCGCAGCAACAATTTCGCGGATATCGACGACGCAGCCGAGCGCATCCTGCATGGCCCCACGAGTCCGGCGTGGTTTATCGAACGCTTGAAAGTTCGGCATAACCTGCGGGTTCGCCATTTGCCTCCGGACGTGATGCTGGGTGCGGTTCGACGGCTTGATCGTCATCACAAGCAAATCCTGTTCGACGACTCGCTCGATACTGCGAGCTTCAATTTCCAATTAGCCCAGCAGCTTGCCTATCTCGAATTTGAAGACGAGATCGCCACCGCGCTAAAAGCGGGACAGTTCAGCACCAGAAGCGGCAGATTGCTAGCACACCGCTCGCTTGCAAGTTACGCCGCAGCAGCGCTCATCATGCCGTATTCAGCATTTGTGAAATTTGCGGAAGCGCGTCGCTACGATGTTGAAGCTCTCGCGCGTCATTTCGGAACCAGTTTCGAACAAACGGCGCATCGCATTACAACGCTGCAAAGGCCGGGCGCGGAGAAAGTGCCGTTCTTTCTGATCCGCGTCGATCCGGCTGGCAATATTTCAAAATTGCTGGACGGTGCAGGTTTTCCATTCGCGAAACATGGCGGCGCCTGTCCGCTCTGGTCGGTTCACGGTGTTTTCAAAACGCCGCGCCAGATCGTCACTCAATGGCTCGAATTGCCGGATGGTCAACGTTTCTTTTCGATCGCGCGCACAGTAACCGCCGGCGGAGGTTCATTCGGTGCTGCGCGCGTCGAGCGTGCTATCGCCATCGGCTGCGCTGCCGAGCATGCCGGAAAACTGATTTATGCCGGAGATGAGTCTGGCCCGCGTGCCGATGCGCCGACGCCGGTGGGCGTTGCATGCCGCGTCTGCCATCGGCCCACATGCGCCGCGCGATCCGAACTTCCCATCGGTCGTGAACTGCTTCCTGACGATTACCGGCGGCTCAATGTTCCGTTCGGGTTTTCGTCGGATTGAAGTTTTGCAGGGCCGCAGCACTGGATTCTTGCGGATTTTGCATTACAAACGGCGGCAACATGACCATGTGGTCCAGGATCAGGCGCAGATGAGCGTGCGCACGACGGCAGGAGACGTGATATGAGCGGCAGCAATTTCTGGGTCATCGGCGGCGAGTTCGGCTCGATGAACTTTCACAAGCTCGTCGAAGGCTCGGCTCAGGTTCAAGGGCCGTTCAAGACCCGCAAGGAAGCCGAAGATGCCTGGCGAGTGGTGTCGGAAGAAAACCGCCATCGCGCTGGCGTGCGCTTTTCCATTGTGGAAGAACCGCAGCGCACCAGCAACTAACGCCCGCAGGCGTCGTCGCCTGTCTTGTTTGCGGCCCTGTTCCTTTGGACGGGGCCGTTTTTGCTCACAGCGCGTGTCGTGTTGAAGCCCGCTCTGTATTGGAGCATTCAGCGAGTTTGGAATTTGCATGCGGGTTGGGATCATCGGAGCCGGGCCGGCAGGTTTGACCGCCGCCTATCGGCTACAGCAACTCGGTGCGGAGGTCGTCGTATTCGAGGCCTCTCCAACTGTTGGTGGTATGGCCCGCAGCTTTGATTTGTGGGGCCATCGCGTCGATCTCGGTCCGCATCGTTTTTTCAGTACGGACGAACGCGTCAACAGCTTATGGCGCGGCGTGCTCGGCAGCGATTTTCGTTTCGTCGAGCGAGAAACGCGGATCTATTATCGAGAGCGTTTTTTCGATTACCCTCTCAAGATCGGCAATGTGCTACGCAACCTCAGTCTGGTTGAGCTTTGCGGCAGTCTCTTCAGTTATGCAAAGGAGCGGCTGCGGCCCGAATTGCCTGCCGATCAACGCACTACGTTCGAGGCCTGGGTCGTCCACAATTTCGGCCGCCGCCTTTACGAGATTTTTTTCAAGTCCTACAGCGAAAAGCTCTGGGGAATTCCCTGCACAGAACTGGATGCTGATTTCGCAGCACAGCGCATCAAGCGCTTTTCGCTGGCGGAATCGATCTTGGCGGCGTTGGGTGTGGGCAAAGAAAAGCACAAGACCCTGGTCGACAGATTCATGTATCCGATTGCAGGCAGTGGCGATGTCTATGAGCGTATGGCCGCATCGATTACCAAAAGCGGCGGAACGATCAGGCTTTCTTCGCCGGTCGCGCGCGCGATGGCATCAGGTCGCAAGGTGACAGGCATCGAGCTTAGCGATGGCAGTACGCATGAGTTCGACCACGTGATCTCGACAATGCCGCTGACATTGTTGGTTAAGCAGTTGCGAGGCGCTCCGCCGGATATTCTCGAAAAAATCGGTCGTCTGCGTTTCCGGAATACAATTCTGGTTTACTTGAATATTGACGCAACGGATCTGTTTTCTGATCAGTGGATCTATGTGCATTCGGCGGACGTGGCAGTTGGGCGCATCACAAACTTTCGGAATTGGGGTCCGCAATTGTACGGCGATCAGACGTCGACTGTGCTCGCGCTGGAATACTGGTGTTACGACAATGATGCGATCTGGCAGGCGCCAGATGACGACATCATTGCGCGGGCGAAGGAAGAACTGAAAACAATCGGACTGTTGCGATCGGCGCCCGTTCTGGCCGGTCATGTTGTCCGGGTAGCAAATTGCTATCCGGTCTATTCGCATGGCTATCGCGAAACGCTCGCGCCGATTGTTGAATATCTGAAATCTTTCGAGAACCTCTGGCCAATCGGGCGGTACGGTTCGTTCAAGTACAACAATCAGGATCACAGTATTCTGATGGGATTGCTGGCTGCGGATAATGTTGCCCTCGGTGAGAGCCGCGACCTGTGGTCCGTGAACACCGATTACGATCAGTATCAAGAACAGGCCGCCGCGCCGTCATGACCGATACCCATCATATCGCGAATGAAGGGAGCAGAGCGGCCTGGTTCAAGGTCGGCTTGATCGCTCTCTATGCACTCGGCGTCGGACTGACGCTTGCATCTCATGCGATGTGGCGCGACGAGATACAGGCATGGCTGATTGCACGTGACAGCGCGACTGTGACTGCTTTGCTGAAAAATCTATCTTACGAAGGGCATCCAGCGCTTTGGTACTTGCTGTTGATGCCGCTGACACGGTTGAGTCGCGATCCGTTTCTGATGCAGATCCTTCATTGGGGCATCGCCACTGCGACAGTCGCGCTCGTTCTATGGCGCGCTCCGCTATCGCGCCTTGAGCAGGTACTTTTCCCGTTCGGGTATTTTTTCTTTTTCGAGTACGCGGCAAAAAGTCGAAGTTACGTTGTCGGTGTTTTTCTCGTGATGGCGTTCTGCGCGCTGTGGCGGCATCGTCGGCAACATCCCGTTTTGACGGCTATCGTCATCGCCCTGATGGCGAATGTGCATGTTCTGACAATGATCGTTTCGATGGCCGCGTGTCTCGCACTGGCTTGTGACAGGATGGTTGATAGCCGCCCGTCCGAAGAAAGAGTCGCCGGATGGCGATGGGACGTCTTGGCGTGCATTGTGGTTTTCGCGGGATGGTCAGCTGCCGCGTACACAGCGCTGCCGCCACCGGATTCGGGCTTTGCAGCGCAATGGTTTTTGACTTTCTCCCCCGAAAGGCTGCAAACGACTTTTCTTTCGCTCAGCGCATTGCTGATGCCGAGTAATGCGGCGGCAGCGGTGGTTGCAGCGGGGCTCGCGGCTGCGGCGTTTCTGTGGATCTGCACCCGCATCAAACGCAATCCCGCAGCTTCCGTTTTTCTTGGCGCGTCGGTGCTTGGACTACTTGTTTTTTTCTACACGAAGTATCCGGGTTATTATTGGCACCACGGTCTCATCTTTGTTGCATTCTTCGCAGCCGTCTGGATCGACAGAGAGGGCGGCCCGCAGCCGGTGTCAGACCATTCGCTTGTTCCGGCGTGGATATTCGCAGCGGTGCTAGGCTGTCAGGCTGTCTTTGGGCTGAAGGCGGCATGGGACGATATGCATCGGCCACTATCGAACGGTCGCGAGGTGGCGCGCTTCATCGCCTCCAATGGCTGGGCCAGTGATCCCATTGTCGGAATTGCAGACAACACCGTATCGACGGTTGTGGGATATCTCGGCGCAAACCGAATCTATTACGCGAATGGCCGGCGCTGGGGCAGTTTCGTGAAGTGGGACAAGTCGCGTGCGGAGCCTGTCGATATGGATGCTGTCTTGGGAGATATTCCGCAACCGCTTCGGGGCGCGACATTGATCGTCTCGGCAGATACTCGCGTCGATCCGGCGATCTTGACGAAACACCGGTTCTCGGAAGTTGCACAATTCAAAGGCGCCGCCTGGGACGACGAGAACTACACCATTTATCGCCGCCGGGTCGGCAACGACACACCGGCCAGATAGAGCAACCTCTCGCGGCAGCGGCGCTTGCCTGCCTTATTTTGCGGCCCTGTCTCGTTCTGGACTGGGGCGCTTTCTTTTGGGACATGGACAACTCCGCTGCCGGGGCACGACGAAGTCCGGAGACCTTTGCGGCGGAACAGGGTTACTGATAGATTAAAGGGGTCGGAACAAAGGTAGCGAGCCCGAGGTCTTCAGGTCATGGCTGAACAGAGCGCAACGAGCAATTCCGGGGTTAAAGCCAGCCCGGTCAGGCTGCGCGACGCTTTGCGAAAGGCGCGCATCGAGGCTGCCGACCGTACCGGCGTGGTTGTCGATCTGCGTGACGCCGAAGTCGCAAGGCTAGAGATTTTGCATGATGCGCTCGACCCGCTGTTCTCTGAAATTCCGGCAGGAGTCGATTTGTTTGACCGCGGCATCAGTCAGGGCGATACGCCGCGGCTGTGGATTGATGCCGTCGCGCATATCGTGATGGGCCGTGACAAGCGCATCTATCGTTTCGTGCAGGACACGCGCTTTGGCCGCATCGTGCTGTCCGAATCTCACGACGTGCCGGTGATGGTGGATGCGGTGACCGACTACATCGCGCGCCGCATGATCGAACGCGAACACGCGATGGTGGTGACGCCGGCTCCGGTGGCGGACACTGCGCCGCCTGCAAAGCGCCGCAGCGGCGGCTGGACGTTCGCGTTTGGATTTATCGCAGGACTGGCTGCGTTGTTCGGCTTCGCGCTGGTGATGGCGCTGCGCGGAATTTAGATCAACCGCTCATCTTTGATTTCGCCGAACGTCATGTCGTTCGCGAAACCGCGCACGCGATGCTGGCAACGCCACGCATTTCCGCTCTGCTCAATTGAAAACAGATTGTAAGCCGCCGGATGGCTGTGGCCATGCGCGACCGCCGACGCCGACGGCACGCCGATAGCAGGGATGCGTCCCTTCGGTCCGTCGAGCCAGATCTTCGCATGACGATGATCGTGCCCGTGCAGGATCAAGTCCACGCCGTAGCGTTTCACGAGCGCAACCAGATCGTCGGAGTCGAGAAGCCGCGCCGCCCATCGTCCCGGCGACGTGACGGGCGGATGATGGATCATCAACACGCGAAACGCTTGCTCCGCAGCCATTTTCTGCAATAGGCCTTCAACCGCGTCGCGTTGAGCGTGCCCGAGCCGTCCGGTTGCCATGAAAGGCGCTGTCGGCACGGCGGTCGACACGCCGATCAAAGCCAGCGGGCCGCGCCGCCGCAAATAGGGAAATACGGCTTCGCTCTCCGGCGGGGCATTGTCTCCGCGAAGATAATCCGCCCAGACCTTCGGAAAATGCTCGCGGATACCGCGCACATAGGCGTCGTGATTGCCCGGAACGACCGATACGTTCTCGGGCGTGCCCACGCTTTCCAGCCAATGCCGCGCCTCGGCGAATTCTAACGGCAGTGCGATGTTAACCAGATCACCGGTGACGGCGACGTGGTCCGGGTTTTGCGCGCGCATGTCGGCAACGATGTCGTCCAGCAAGTCGCGCCGATGAACCAGATGCCGCTTGCGTCGCCAGTTGAGGTAGCCGATGGCGCGCTTGCCCGCGAGCTCGCGCAGCCGCGGCCGCGGCAGCGGGCCGAGATGCGGATCGGACAAATGCGCAAGCAGGAAGGCTGTCATTGCAGCGTGACCGTGCGGGAGTGAAATGCTATCACGCTGCGAAGTCCATTCCGAAAATCTGAACTGCAATCTAGCATAGTCGCCGGGCGGAATCTCTTACGATGAATATCCAGAGTGCCCGTGTTCGGTTCGAGCCGCTGATCCGCCGTTTGTTTCATTTCTATGCGCGGTTCGCGCGCGGTATGACCCTTGGCACGCGCGCGGTCGTGCTCGATAGGGAGGACCGGATTTTTCTGGTCAAGCACAGCTATGTTTCCGGGTGGCACCTGCCGGGCGGTGGTGTGGAGACCGGCGAGACCTTCCTGCAGTCGTTGACACGCGAGCTGATGGAGGAGGGGCGCATCGAAATGACCGCCGAGCCACAGCTTCACGGCCTGTTCTTCAATCGCCGGATTTCGCCGCGCGATCATGTCGCGGTCTATGTCGTGCGCCACTACCGACAGGACCGCATGCCCGAGCCGAACAGCGAGATCGTCGCCTGCGGCTTTTTCAGCACGGTCGATTTGCCGCCAGACACCACGCGCGGGACGCGGCTGCGGATCGCAGAAGTGCTTAAGAATGTGCCGCTATCCCAGGATTGGTATTAGGCCGAATTGGGCCGTTATATCCGCCTGACGAGCAGCGATGTGGACCCCGATCCGGCAAGATGCTATTGCGCCACCTGTCATGTCCGATCTGTCTCTGACCATATTGGCGGAAACGCCTAACGACGCGCAGGCCATCGAACGCCTGCACGAACGCACGTTCGGTCCTGGCCGCTACGCGCTGAGCGCCTATCGCCTGCGTGAGCATGTCGATCACGTGCTCGAACTGTCGTTCACCGCGCGCATCGGAACGCTGATGGTGGGATCGGTGCGCCAATTGCCGATCTGCGTCGGCAATACACCGGCGTTGCTGCTTGGTCCGCTGACGGTGGAGCCGCCGTTCCGCGATCGCGGGGTGGGACGCGCCTTGCTCGACCGTGCGCTGAAGGATGCGAAGGCTAAGGGCCACCGGCTGGTGCTGCTGGTGGGCGATGAGCCTTACTACAGCCGCGTCGGCTTCAAGAGGATTCCGAAAGGCAGCGCCACCATGCCGGGTCCGGTCGATCACGCGCGGCTGCTTGTGTGCGAACTCGCCGACAATGCGTTCGAGAATGTTAGCGGCGCGATCCGGCCTGACTGGACGTTCGTTCGGGCGGTGTAACCAAGAGTTCTTCCTCTCCCCGTTTGTGGGGGAGAAGAAGAGGCAAACTCAATACTTCACATTGGCGAACATGCGGACCCCGAGGCCGGGCAGCAGAACTTCGTCCTTACTGTAGGACACCGAGTTGCGGATGTTCTCGTTCAGCAGGTTGTCGCCGACAATACCGAAGCTGAATTCCTTCGCGCTCCACCAGTCGCTCTTGGCGAGCTTTGTGGTGTAGCTGAGTTCGGCGCGCAGGCGATTGTAGCCCGGCGTCGCCGTTTCGATTCCGCCGATGTCGTTCTGCGAGAAGGCATGCAGCAAATTAACCTTCGCCAGCCAGTTGGCGTCGCGATAGTAAACACCACCGCCGAGGCGCTGCGGCGGAATGCGCGGCACATTGGTGCCGTCGGTGAAGGTAGCGCGCACGATGTCATATTGGCCTTCGACACCGAACTGCCCCGCCCAGAGCGGCAGCACATCGTATTGAAATTGAAATTCGCCGCCGCGAAACGTCGCGTCGCGCTGCGAGTAGATCGCCTGATTGAGTTCGAGGCCGGGACCGGCCTGACACATCACGTCTTCGCAGGTGTTGCCTGTCAGCCGCCGGAAAATGAAACCGTCGAACCGCGTGTAATAGCCTGTGACCTCGAACCGGAACGGGCCGGTCGCACGTCGTAGCCCGACTTCGACGGACTTGGCTGTCTCGATCCCAAGATTCGGATTGCCGATGTCGAATGTCGTGGTCGCGTCGTGGCCTCCGCGCGAGAACAGTTCGGCAGGTTTCGGTGCGCGCTCGGTGTATTGCCCTGTGATGCTCGCCGCCAGATTCCACGGCAGGTTCTGGATCAGGCCGACGCTGGCGCTTTTCGGCGTGAAGCTGAGATTACGCGCGGTGGGTGCGCCGATGTCGTTCGGGTTCGCATTGAGATCGAACACATCCGGCACGAAGGCCGGTGTGGTGCCGCTGAGATTGACGTGCTCGATGCGCCCGGCGATCTGCGCCTTGGTGACCTCGCTGAACTTGAACTCGTTGAAGACGTAGCCTGCAACTTTCGTATTCTTGTTCGGGTCCCACAACCCATTCAACGGACTGCCCGGATCGTCAGGGCTCGGCGCGGTCAATTCCTGATGGGATGCCTGCACGCCGACCGCCGTTGTCAGTGCCGCAAAGCGCAGATTGAGCGGCGCGAACTGCACTTCGACTCGGCCTTCCTGCTCCTTGTTGGTGAAGGTTTGGCGCACGCCATCGCTTGAGAGGTTCGCAGTGTCCGCAAGCCCGATCTCGTTGTGCTTGTAGTCCGTCGCGCCCGCCCAGAAGCGGATCACGTCGATCGCTTTGGTGTCGGGATGATAGTCGCCTTTCACCGTCAGCTTGGTTTGCCTCGCGTCGATGCGGGTGCGGTGGTCTTCGCCGTCGATGCCGGGAATATGATAGAGGCTGTTGTTCTGTTGGATAGCCGCGCCGATAAAGCCGCCCGCGAAGAAATACGACGCGCCGATGGATGCGCCGTCCGATTGCGTCGAGGAGTTCGGCTGCTTGCCGGTGAATGGTCGCGTAGGGTCGAAGCGGTAGGGCGAGTTCGGAATGCTGTAGTCTTCGGTCTTGCGTGCGAAAGCGTCGGCATGGATCGCGACATTGTTGCCTGCGGCGTCCAGCAGCACCGCGCCTTCGCGGCCCATATCCACGCTCGACAGCGACGTCCGTGTCTCGAAGCTGGCGCAAGGATTCGACGGCGACAGCACCGGCGCCTTCACCGAGTAACCGTAGGTCTGGATCGACGGCACGGCGCTGCACGGCAGCGTCTCGGGAATGCGGTTGTTGCTGGCGCTGACCACGCCGCCGATAGACTGCGATCCGTAGCGCAGCGTCGCCGGCCCGCGAATGACCTCAATCTGGTTGGTGGACAGCGGATCGATCGGCACGAAGTGATCTTCGCCCAAATCCGAAGCGCCATTGCTGCCGATGCCGTTTTCGACGATGCCGACGCGGTTGACATCGAGACCACGGATGATCGGGCGGCTCGATGCACCGGGCGCAAAGGATGAGCCGGTGATGCCGGGCTTGTTGTTCAATAGGTCGCCGAGCGTAGACGCAGCGCTCCGCCGGATTTCCTCGTTCGGCACCACCGTGACCGTGGCGAACTGATCAGTGACAATCGGCAGCGTGCCAGCGAACGTCTCCGGATTCGGCGCGGGTGCTACGGCGGGCTGAGCGACAGTGGTGCGGCCGGGCGCGGCGCTATGCCGATGTGGCCGCTGAATTGGACTCGGTGCCTGCACAACGATTTCTGGCAGCGTTTCGGCAGCGCCAGTATCGGCTGGCTGAGCGCGTGATGCGCCATTG